>Ga0315900_10000265_pt1 | contig 94571 bp, 96 predicted proteins | sample LakEriMetagenome_FD_203521 | JGI IMG/M metagenome (GOLD analysis project Ga0315900, IMG submission 203521) | Freshwater fungal communities from buoy surface, Lake Erie, Ohio, United States - Buoy 12 MA114 | ecosystem: Environmental > Aquatic > Freshwater > Lake > Lake biofilm | place: USA: Lake... | reverse complement strand
CGTAATCACCAAAACCGAACTGCTTGACGCCCATGTCAGTCCACGCCTGCGATCACAAGGTCATTCTCGCGCATGGTGGCGGGGTTTTCCAGAGTCTCCCTAAAGAACGGATCCATTGAGTACAGCCGGCAATCCAATCGGTATCCCCTTTCCTCACGCATGCCCACCCAGCGTCGATTGCGCCCCAAGCGGGCCGTATGGGTTCTGCAGTTTGGCGAATGAGTTCCCAACCACGCTGGACTTAAGGCCTCCACCCCGAAGGCGCCGTAGATTCGATGCGGCGCTGCACTTCAGCTGGATGAGGCCAAGGCATTGTGAATAAGGGTTCACACCTCTGCCGTGAGGAATGTCTTTCCCAGTTCATTGGAGGGGGATTATGGGTGGTCCGGCGATGGAAGTCGCCGAGCCACCCTTTTCTGGAAACACCCTCAGCGTGCAGGAACCACGAGGCCGGGTAGACTCAAGTCGCCTGAGGCGACTTTGAAGACATTCTCAACACACAACAGCGGTTTGTGCAGATTGGCGTTAATCCTCAGTCCAGCGGTTACGCCATCAAATCTCGACGTCGCCAAGGCGCCAATCTGATTGAGCGGTACATGTACTTCGACGATGTTGTTCGCAAGCTTGGTGTGGTAAGAAGGACTATCGATTAAGATCGGGACACCTGGCCAGTCCGGCGGAAGTTTCGGAGTGGTTCCCACCGGGATGTCCCGTACCTTCAGGCCACCGGGACAGACATTGTCCTTGTTAAGGACCACCCAATGTGCGTGCCAGCGATCGCGGTTGATCGCGCTTGGTGCCCGCTTCGATGCATCGTCGAAATCGGGATGGAAGGTCGCGGCAAGTGCAACGATCCCTTGATCCCTTTCAAAGCCGACGTCGGCTGAGTTTAGCGAGGTAGGCCAGACATAGGCATAAACATGCGACCCTTCAAACTTGCCCGTGGTGGCTGGCCGAGTGCTACCGGCCTTGCCTCGAACTTGCGTTTTGAAGGTCGCTATGCCGTTTGCCGTTGAGATTCTGGTCTCGATGATGTCGAAGGGGGCACTCACCGAATTGTTCGCTTCGACCCTGATCTCATGTGCGGATGCGTCCGACACAAAAACCAGCAATGATATTGCCGCAAGGCCAAGGCCTCGCACTTTCTGCATGTTCATGTTGAACTCTCCTTCGAGTGATCTGGGGTTGGGTAGAGGGGTAGGCTAAGCCGTGTCGAAAGTCTCCACTGGCTAGCCTGCAGAGACGGATCGGAGGATGTATCCAGCTCCGCAGTGATAAGGGACAAGACGAGTGAGGAGCTAGTCTCCAATCAAGAACAGTCACCCCTGTTCAAGGGGCTGGTTTGACCTGCCTGAGTTCCGCCGTAGCGGAAAGGCTTTTCTCGGCTGACAGATACTTGGTGATGTGGTGGGGGCGATCGCAATGGCTCCAGAGAGCTCGATCTCAGGTCTGTAGATTCCGCCACGGGTTCTACTGATAGTAATTCTGCATCAAGCCAGCAACCTGTGCAGTCCCGCGGCAGGTGCTATCTCTATATCCCATCACATCATCTATAAGCGTAGGCGTGACTAGGATGCTTGTCCTGAGTAGGTTTTGATGATGTATGCAGTGGCTTCACCTCTGCGGGAGTGTTCCGAAGGTACCGCCCCTGTTCCGGAAGCTGCACGTCGCGGTCCAGCTGGATAAGCCGGGTCAGAGCCGCGCCGTGAGGTCGGCGCCGTGGTTGATGTGGAACACTTCTCCTGCAATCACAAGCGCAGGCACTGTGAGAACGCCCGCTTCTTCCGCCTCGCGCAGGATCTCGCGGTCCAGGCCGACATGAACCGATTCAGTAGCGATGCGGACCGGATCGAGCAGCGCAGCGAGCCCCTGTTCGGCCGATACGCAGACAGGGCAACTGGCGTGACAACCTCCGTCATGGGACGACCTCATTGAGGTGATTGTGAATTGAGGCCCCGGGCATCCGGGTTGTTGCAATTCTCCGGAGGGTGGGCTTGAGCGGTCAAGCGGGCACTTTATTGTGGGGTGGTTACTTTTCGGTGGTGGAGCAAAGAGAACGATGACCAAAGCCCCTGTTCCACCGCTGAGCGCAGCTCCCATCGTCGCACCGCCGTGCACTGAATCCCCGATCAGCGTCGTCTCGATTATTGAGAACTGTCTGGGTTGTAAATGGACTCTGCATGTCCTTATCCAAGTGCGTTCCGGGATCTGCCGCCCCGGCCGCTTGGAGCGTTCGGCTGAAGGACTGACGGCCAAGGTGCTCGCGGAGCGGCTTTCGAAACTTGTTCGTTTTGGCATCCTTGAAAAAACCTCTTTCCCAGAAGTGCCGCCTCGGGTGGAGTACAACCTCACGCCGTTTGGCACTCGGCTGATGGACATTATTGATCAGGTCCATCAGCTCCAGGTGGACTGGTCTGGTCCGATGGACGCATCGAATGGCGCCGACCTCGGCACCGCCCCAGACCTTGCGCCATAGCCCCCTGCGCTGCAGTGGTTCATTCCGGAAAAACAGCGGCCTGGCGCCCTGGGCGCCAGGCGCACCACGCTCGCAGCGGGGCTGCGCACCGAGCCGTCCGGCAGCAGGAACCCTGTTGAGCTGTCGAACCGCACCAGCCCCCGTGGCTGCGTGCCCAGCGCACCAGCTGAACCCCGGGGCGGTTGTGGCACCGACCGGTTTCGCCGCCTGCCGCTGTCAGTTCAATCAGCTGGCCCTCGGCCGTGAGTTCCAGCACCGCCTCCGGATCCGCGGCGCAGAGCTCGGCAAACTGCGGCGGCGACAGTCGCAGGGCCTCGCTGAGCTGGCGCGCAAGAGCGAGCATGCCTCCGCGAAGGCAGAGGGTCGTGATCGACCTGTCTACGCTGTCGGCGGACGATTCCACGGGTTTGCCGTGACCGCGATCAGCTCCCTGCACGAGCGCGATGTGGATGGCTGGCTGCAGCCGCGGTGCGCCGCCCTGCGGGCGTACGACAGCAGCCGGCTCGACCGGGAGGCGTTGCACGAGGAGATCGCGGGCTTGGGGCAACAGGAATGTCGAGAGCTGGTCAGCCGCCTTGGGGTGCTGCTCGGGCACCTGCCCGCGGCCTCCCCTTGGACGATCCCGCAGGCTCTCCCTCCAGCCACCTGCTGCGACACGCGCGGCGCTTGCAGCGACCTGGGTCGTTGACGGAGATCTCCTTCCCCAGGGCCCGCCCCGAGGTGGAGAGCCTCCAGGCCTACAGCGCCCCCCTGGAGGGGCGGCGGGGCCTGCTGCGGCTCGACTTCAACGAGAACACCAGCGGCCCCAGCCCGCGGGTGGTGGAGGCGCTGCGGGCCATTCCGGCGGAGCAGATCGCCATCTATCCCGAATACGACGGCCTGCGCGAGGCGGTGATCGCCAACCTCGCCGATCGCAGCCAGGGGCGCCCCGGCCTGGCACGGCCGTTGCTGCCGGCCCAGGTGGGGCTGTTTAACGGCGTCGACGCCGCCATCCACGCCGTGTTCCATGCCTACGGCGACCGCGGCGAGCGCCTGCTCACCACCAGCCCCACCTTCGGCTACTACACCCCCTGCGCCCAGATGCAGGGCATGGCGATCGAGGCCGTGCCCTACGAGGGGCCCGCCTTCGCCTTTCCGCTGGCGGCGATCCGGCGCGCCCTGGAGGGTTCCGCCGGCGGCGCGACCGGCGCCGAGGCTGGCACGGCCGCGCGCTGGACACCGCCGCGGCTGCTGCTGCTCTGCAACCCCAACAACCCCACCGGCACCCGCCTGGCGCCGGCGCCGATCCTGGAGCTGGCGGCCGCCGCCCCGCAGACCCTGGTGGTGGTGGATGAGCTCTACGAGGCCTTCAGCGGCGACAGCGTGCTGCCGCTGGCGGATTTCCAGGCCACCCCCAACCTGCTGGTGCTGCGCTCCCTGGCCAAGACCGCCGGCCTGGCGGGGCTGCGCATGGGCTTCGCCATCGGCCACGCCGCCGTGGTGGATCGGCTGAGCCGGGTCACCGGCCCCTACGACATCAACAGCTTCGCGGTCACCGCCGCCTTCGCCGCCCTGGCCGATCAGGCCTACACCGACGCCTACGTGGCCGAGGTGCGGCGCGCCCGCGACTGGCTCGGGGCCGAGCTGCGCCGGGCCGGGGTGCGCCACCACGTGGGGGGCGGCAACTATGGGTTGCTCTGGCCCGGGAGCCCGGCTGCGGAGGTGGAGCGGCGCCTGCGCGAGGCCGGCATCCTGGTGCGCTCCATGGCGGGCAAGCCGCTGATCGACGGCTCCCTGCGGGTGAGCATCGGCACCACCGCCCAGATGCGGCGGTTCTGGAGCGCCTACACGGCGATCGAGGGCCTTCAGCCCCGGGCTGGAGGCGGTTCCGGAGACGGGGCGCTCTGAGCGGAGCGGGGCCCCGCCGCCGGCTGGCCCTCAGCGCATCACCAGGATCTGCGTGGCGTCACTGAGCTGGCCCGGCAGGCTCAGCCGGGCGCCCGTGCGCTGCACCGGCGTGCCGGCCATGGCCTGCAGGAAGGGCTGCAGGCTGCCCTGGTCGCAGTCGCGGGGGGGCTTGCCGCTCACGTACTGCACCGGGATCACCCGGCGGGGCTGCAGCTCGCGCACCACCTCGGCCGCCTCGCTGCCGGTGTACACCTTGGCGCCGCCGCCGACGCCGATCACCAGCACGTCAGGCCGGCCCAGCAGCACCCGGTCTTCCGGGCTGATCCGGCCGGCGGTGCCGCCCAGATGGGCGAAGTCGAGCCCGCCCTGACGCCAGCGCCACAGGGTGGACATGCCGAAGCGGCGGCCCCCCACCCGATCGTGCGGGGCGGCCAGGCCGTCGATCTTCAGCCCCGCCACCCGGAACGAGCCCGGACTGCTCAACAGCCGGCCGGTGGCCACCGCGGCGCCCTCGTCGGGCAGCAGGCTGCTGGCCAGCACCACGTCGGCCCGCAGCCGGGGTTCGGCCAGCCCGGCGGCGCAGGCCACCGCCCGGAAGGGGTTCAGCAGCACGGTGGCGCCCCCTCCCTGAATCAGCAGGGCGCCGTGGCCGTAGCTGGTGATCGACACGCCGCCACCGCTGCCGGCGAAGCCCGGCAGCGGGGCGGCCGGCAGCGACAGCGCCGCGAGGCCGGCGGCGGCGATCAGGGTGCTCAGGCGGGAGGGCAGGGGCATGGCGGCCGTCCGGTCACCCGGACCCTACTCGTGCCGCGCCAGGTGCAGGAAGTTGGCCAGCAGCTGATGGCCCGCCTGGGTGAGCACGCTCTCGGGGTGGAACTGCACCCCCTGCAGATGGGGATGCTGGCGATGGCGCAGGCCCATGATCGTGCCGTCCTCCAGCCAGGCGGTGATCTCCAGGCAGGCGGGCAGGCTCTCGCGCTCGGCGATCAGGCTGTGGTACCGCGTGGCGATGAGCGGATTGGGCAGCCCGGCGAACACCCCCTCGCCGCCGTGCAGCACCGGGGAGGTCTTGCCGTGCATCAGCTCCCGCGCCCGCACCACCCGGCCGCCGTAGGCCTGGGCGAGCGCCTGGTGGCCCAGGCACACCCCCAGGGTGGGCACGCGCGGGCCCAGCTCCCGCAGCACCTCCAGGCACACCCCCGACTGGTCGGGGTCGCCGGGCCCGGGGGAGATCAGGATCGCGGCGGGATCCAGGGCCCGGATCTGCTCCAGGCTGAGGGCGTCGTTGCGCTCCACGCGCAGGTCGGCCGCCAGGGGATGCTCGCCCGCCAGCTCCCCCAGATACTGCACCAGGTTGAAGGTGAAGCTGTCGTAGTTGTCGAGAACGAGCAGCATCACCCCGGCGCGTCACGGTCCATTCAAAGGCCCAGGCGCGCCAGCAGCGGCGGCAGCAGCAGCAGCAGGGCCACCAGCAGCGAGGCCAGGGCAGCCACCAGCACGGCGGCGGCGGCGCAGTCCTTGGCGATCCGGGCCAGGGGGTGGAAGCGGCGGCCGATCGCCAGATCCACCACCGCCTCGATCGCCGTGTTGAGCAGCTCCAGCACCAGCACCGCCGCCACGGTGAGCACCAGCACCGCCAGCTGGCCGGGGGGCAGCTGCAGCCCCAGGCCCAGGAAGAACACCAGCGAGCCGGTGATCACATGGATGCGGAAGTTGCGCTGGCTGCGGAAGCCGTAGAAGAACCCCTGGGCGGCGTAGCGGAAGCTGGCGGGCAGATCCCCGGCCACGGTCCAGGCCCCCAGCCGGGGCGGGCGGCCGCCGGGCCGCGGCGGGCGCGAGCGGGGCGGTGGCTGCGGCGGCTGGGGCGATGTGTTCATGCCAACCCCGCTGCCCGCGCCGCTTCGATCAGCCGATCCTGGCGCGCCAGCATCGCCGCCAGCCGGGCCTCGTCGGGATGGTCCCAGCCGAGCAGGTGCAGCAGGCCGTGGCTGGCCAGCACCAGCAGCTCCTCGGCCAGATCGTGGCCCTGGTCGCCGGCCTGGCGCGCCGCCGTCTCCAGGGAGATCACGATGTCACCCAGCTCCAGCCCCGGCACCTCCCCATCGCCGCCGCTGTCGCGGTCGACGGCGCCATCTTCGTCGTCGCTGTCGCGGTCGTCGTCCTCGCCGTCGTCGCCGCCGCTGTCGTCTTCGGGTTCACTGCCGTCATCGAAGCGGGCCGGCAGCGGCGGGATGAGGCCGTCGCTGTCCCCATCCTGGGCGGCGAAGGCGAGCACGTCGGTGGCGCCGTCGCGGTGGCGCCAGGCCCGGTTGAGCTCGGCGATGGCGGCATCGTTCACCAGGCCCAGCCCCAGGCAGTAGCCGCCCGCCGCCAGCCGCCCGGGCAACTCGCCGGCCAGCTCCGCCAGCCAGAGGCTGAACAGGCGGTGCCAGCGCTCCGCGCCCGCCCAGGGGTCGGCGAGCCCACCGGCCCGTTCGAGCAACGCGGCCGGCAGATCGGCAGCGGCCTCGAAGGCCAGATCCAGATCGGGGTGGGTGGCGGGAGCGAAGCCGACAGCCAGGGGGGAGGCCATCTCAGGATCCCGGCGGCTGGGGGCGGCCCAGCCAGGCCACCAGCACCAGGAACGTGCTCAACCCCAGGGCCGTGAGCCCGAAGTGCAGCAGGCTCTGGCGACCCTTGCGCACCATGTTGCGCATCGCCAGCTTCACGAAACTGGGGTTCTCCCGCCCCTCCTCGCCGGGCGGCGGCGGGGCGGCGCTCATGGCGCTCCTTCGTCGGCGCCGGCGCTGCCCACCTCCACGCCGGCATGGAGCAGGCTCTGGATGAACGGATCGAGATCGCCGTCCATCACGCCCTGCACGTCGGTGGTCTCGTGCTGGGTGCGCAGGTCCTTCACCATCTGGTAAGGGTGGAACACATAGTTGCGGATCTGGTTGCCCCAGGCCGCCTCCACCATGTCGCCGCGGATGTCGGCGATCTCGGCGGCCCGCTGCTCCTGGGCGATCACCAGCAGCTTGGCCATCAGCAGGGCCATCGCCTTTTCCTTGTTCTGGAGCTGCGAGCGCTCCTGGGTGCAGCGCACGAACAGGCCGGTGGGGATGTGCAGGATGCGCACGGCCGTCTCCACCTTGTTCACGTTCTGGCCGCCGGCGCCGCCGGATCGCGAGGTGGTGATCTCCAGATCCTTCTCGGGGATGTCGAGCTTCACCTCCTCCTCGATCTTCGGCATCACCTCCACGCCGGCGAAGCTCGTCTGGCGCTTGTCGTTGGCGTTGAACGGCGAGATGCGCACCAGCCGGTGGGTGCCCTTCTCGTTGCGCAGGTAGCCGTAGGCGTAGCGGCCCTCGATCTCGATCGTGCAGCTCTTGATCCCCGCTTCCTCACCCTCGCTGAGTTCGTCGACGCTCACCTTCATGCCGTGGTCTTCCGCCCAGCGGGTGTACATGCGCATCAGCATCAGGGCCCAGTCCTGGGCGTCGGTGCCGCCGGCGCCGGCATTGATGCTGATCACGGCGCCCTCCTTGTCGTAGGGGCCGGAGAGGAGGCGCTCCAGCTCCCAGCGGTCGAGGTCGGCGCGCAGCTTGCGCAGGGCTTCGTTCGATTCGGCCAGCAGCTCCTCATCGGGCTCCAGGCCGTAGAGCTCCACGGTGGCCTCGGCATCGGCCACGGCCCGCTGCCAGCGTTCGAGCTGCTCCAGCTGCGCCTTCACCTCATCGAGCTGGCGCATGCGGGCCTGGGCCTGCCGCTGGTCGTCCCAGAAATCGGGCTGGGAGGCCAGCTGCTCCAGATCCAGTTGCCGTGCCTTCAGTGCGGCAACGTCAAAGACAGTCCTGGGCTTGGCCCAGGCGGTCGGTGAGCTCGGAGAGGTCGCGCTTGAAGTCGGTGAGGTCGAGCACCGGGCTGGGGCCGCTGGGGCGGCCGGTGGTGGCGGTCACGGCGGACTGTGATCAGTGAAACGACCGTACTCAATGGCGGCGCGGCTGGCAGCCGGGCCCAGCGGTCCGGCGGCGCCGGGGAAGCCGGCGACGGAACCCTCCCTAGGATCCGCCCAGCGATGGGGAGGCCCGATGGCCGCAAAGGTTGAGATCTACACCTGGCGGGCCTGTCCGTTCTGCATCCGCGCCAAGGCCCTTCTCGACCGCAAGGGGGTGGCGTACACCGAGTTCGCCATCGACGGCGACGAGGCCGCCCGCGCGGCGATGGCCCAGCGCAGCGGCGGCCGCCGCAGCGTGCCCCAGACCTTCATCAACGGCCAGCATGTGGGCGGCTGCGACGATCTGCAGGCGCTGGAGCGCAGCGGTCGTCTCGACGCCCTGCTGGCGGCCTGAGCGGTGGCTGCCGCAGGGGCGGGCCCGGTGCCGGCAGAGCGGGCCCAGCTGTTCGTGATCGATCCGATCGATCGGCTCAATCCGGCCAGGGATTCGAGCGTGGCCCTGATGCAGGCGGCCCAGCGGGCCGGGCTGGCGGTGTGGGTGGCCACCCCCGCCGACCTCAGCGCGGCCCCGCGGCCCGCGTCGGCGGCGGCGCCGGGCCATGGCACCTGGGTGGCCGCCCGGCCGGTGAGCCTGGCGCCCATGGCCGCCGTGGACGGCGCCTGGCAGGTGCCCCAGCCCTGGTTCAGCCTCGGGACAGCCCGCCAGCTGCCGCTGGAGGCGTTCGGCCAGGTGTGGATGCGCAAGGATCCGCCCGTGGACGAGGCCTATCTCTATGCCACGCACCTGCTGGAGCTGGCCGAGCGCCACGGCGCGCGGGTGATCAACCGGCCGGCGGCGCTGCGGGCCTGGAACGAGAAGCTCAGCTCCCTGCGCTGGAGCCATCTGATGGCGCCCACCCTGGTGAGCAGCCGGGTGGAGCAGCTGGCAGCCTTCAGCGCCGAGCAGGGGGAGGTGGTGCTCAAGCCCCTCGGGGGCCGGGCCGGCCAGGGGGTGGTGTTCGCCGCCGCCGCCATGCCGGGGCTGCGGGCCCTGCTGGAGCTGGTGACCGCCATGGAAACCCTGCCGGTGATGGCTCAGGCCTTCCTGCCGGGGGTGAGCGCCGGCGACAAGCGCATCCTGCTGGTGAACGGCGAGCCGCTGGGGGCGGTGAACCGGGTGCCCAGTGGCGCCGAGTTCCGCAGCAACCTGGCCGTGGGCGGTCAGCCCCAGGCCACCGAGCTCAGCGACGCCGAGCGGGCGATCTGCGCCGATCTGGCGCCGGCGCTGCGGGCCGAGGGCCTGTTCTTCGTGGGCATCGACGTGATCGACGGCCACCTCAGCGAGATCAACGTCACCAGTCCCACCGGCATCCGTGAGGTGGAGCGTCTGGGTGGGATTCCGCTGGCCGATCAGGTGATCGCAAGGTTGCCCCCGGCCTGATCCAGTGGGGGCGCCGACCCTTCACCACCGCACCCACAACGCGTTCCACGACGAACAGCAGCAGCGGCTTGAGCAGCTTGAGCAGCCCTCCCTGCCAGAGGGCGAGGCTGAACATCAGCGCCTGAACCAGCACGATGCCGCTCGCATCGGTTCGCCTGCCGCGCAGCAGGCGGGAGTGATCGTGCCGCAGTTTCCAGCCGAACCCGAACATCGAGCCGATCAGCCGGGCGCCGCCCATCACCAGGGCGCTGCCCCAGAACGGGTGGTGGAAATGCCACTGGCGCAAGGGGTGGGCAGCGGCCGCTTCCTCGCTGGCTGGCTCCCGCCGTTGCGGATCCCGTGCTTACGTCGCAACGACGCCAAGCGAGCCGATCCTGTGGCTTCAGCGGGGGAGGGTGCGGCGATCTCGGCTCCGCACCCCAGGGCCTGCGGCCCGTCGGCCCCCGTCCCCGTGGAGCCTGGCGAGGAACCTCCGCTGTGGACATCAGAGGTTGCTCCGACCCAGGGTGCTCCGGGCCGCGGCGTAGCCGAGGGCGTAGCTCTCCCGGTAGCGCTTCCAGTCGAGGAAGGGGATGGCGCCGATGGCCGGCCGCAGGATCAGGTCGGCCTGGCGTTCCTGCACCAGCCCCTCGGCATGGGATCCGCACATCAGGGCGTCGATGATCGTGCGTCCGATCGAGGGTTTCTCCGCTGCCGGGGAGCCGGCGGCGCTGGGGTTCCCCTTCGCATCCGCCCCGGGAGCCGGGTCGAGGGAGATGGCGATCACCCGGCCATCGCTGATGCTGCGGGCCTCGGCCACCGGCAGGTTGCTGAGAATCCCCCCATCCACATGCAGCTGCCCGGCGCCATCCACCACCGGCGGAAAGATGCCCGGCACCGACATGCTGGCGATCACGGCCGTAGGGATCGGGCCCGTGCTCCAGGCGTGCAGCGTGTTGGTGGTGAGGTTGGCCGAGAAGCAGCGCAGCGGCAGCCAGCTGTCCTCGATCCCCGCGGCCCCGAAGAACCGCTCCAGCTCCCGGCGGGAGTTGCGCAGAGTGAACAGGGAATCCCTCGGCAGGGTGAAGGAATAGGGCCGCGCCTTGATGATCACCCGCTCCAGGTTGGCGAGGATCTCGGCGGCGGGGAGTTCGAAGGCCGCCAGGGCGGCCACCAGGGAGCCGATGCTCACCCCGATCACCAGGTCGAGGTCGTCGATGCCGAGCTCCTCGAGGGCGGCCAGAGCGCCGACATGGGCGAAGCCCCTGGCGCCGCCGCCGCCCAGCACGAGCGCGTTCTGCCGGCGCAGCACCGCCCTGGCCAGACGGTGGCGATGGCGCCCCAGCTGCGGCACCAGGTTGAGCACCTGGGCGAATCCCCGGGCACGGGCCCAGGCCCGGGAAACCGGCCAGGTGTCCCGGCTGGGCCACAGGCGCACCAGCAGGGCGTCCTCGCCCACCACCGCGGGCGGCGTGATGGTTGCCGCCCGGCCATCGCTGAGGATCAGCAGCCGATCGATCAGCAGGCGGTTGCGGCGGCTGATCGCGGCAGGGTCGCGGTTGAAGAGCACCTGCGGTCTGCCGCTGCGGCTGATCTCCACCAGGCGCCTGTGCAGGTCGGCCTCGGGGTCGGGCGCTGCCGGTTCCGCCGACTCGGGGTGCACGATCAGGTCGGCCAGGCCAGGCAGGCCGGCGCCGAAGCCCTGCAGCGTTTCGGCGAGCTGCCGCCGGGCGGCGGTCGTGAGCGGGGAGCCCGGGCTGGCGTCATGGATCACGATGGCTTCGAGGGCCACCCGGCCCGGCTGGCGGCCGATCGAGGCCGCCTCCGCCAGGCTGCTGATGAAGCGCGTCTGCAGCGTCGGGTTCGCCTGCAGCAGTGCCAGCAGCTGGTCGCGATCCAGCTCCAGGTAGTCGATGGCCGTGAGGGCCACCGCTGAGGCGGAGCGGGGCTCGCCGCAGAGCGGGCCGTACTCGCCCACCAGCTCCCCGGCAACCACCTTGCGGAAGAAGGTTTTCCCCTGGCTGGCGCCTCCGGTCTGCAGCCCGAGCACGCCCCGCAGCAGCAGATAGGCGTGCTCGCCCGGGTCGCCCTGCTGAAACAGCAGGGCACCCTCCTGCCGGCGACCGTGCCTGGGGGCGACCTCGAGGATCTGCTCCGCCGCCATCCCGGCAAACAGCCCCGAGCCGGTGAGGGATCCCTCGAGCAGCGCACGCAGTTCAGGGGGCAGCATCGGCGGGCTCCAGGGGCGAGGGCTGCTCAGGGTCGGCCGGCGCCGCTGGGCAGGTTGAGCTGCTGCTGCAGCACCCCCAGCTTCAGCTGCACCTCGCGCAGTTCCTGCTCCAGCGCCGAGTGGCGCACCAGGCCGGCACCGGCGGTGAGCTCGAGCCGCCGGCCCCTGAGCGTGCCGCTGCGGATCGCCACCCGCAGTTCGGCATCACCGGCGCTGTCGATCCAGCCGATCGGCGCGGCGTAGTGCCCCCGTTCGAAGGGTTCCAGGCTGCGCAGCCAGCCGATCGCCTCGCGGCGGGGCAGGCCGGCCACGGCCGGGGTGGGGTGCAGGGCGGCGGCCACTGTGAGGGGATCGAGCTCCCCGAGCGCGGCGGTGATCGGTGTGTGCAGGTGCACCAGCTGGCCGTGGCGGGCGAGGCGCGGGCGCCGGGGCCGACGCGGCTGCAGACCGGCCCGGGCCAGCACCGCCAGGATCGTCTCCACCACCAGCTCATGCTCCAGCCGGTCCTTGGCGGAGGCCAGCAGGGTGGCGCCATCGCCCTGGCGGGCGGTGCCGGCCAGGGCATCGCTGCGCAGCTGGCCCTGGCGCACGGTGAGCAGCCGCTCCGGCGAGGCCCCCAGCAGGGCGGCGCCGGGCTGGCGCTGCCAGAGGAAGCGGCAGCTGCCCCTCTGGCTGCGGCGCAGGGGGGCCAGCAGGGCCAGCGGGTCGACGCCGGCACTCAGCTCGAGCTGCTGCCGCACCGCCAGCACCAGCTTCTCGAGGCGGTGCTCCTGCACCAGGGCCAGGGCCCGGTGGGCGGCGAGCCGGTAGGGCTCCTGCCAGGCGCTGCGCTCCAGCACCCGCACGGGGGGCAGCGGCGGCGGCGGGGTGGCGCTGTGCCGCTCCAGCCGCCGCGCGGTTTCCCACAGTTCCTCGGCCACGCTGCGGGGCGTGATCCCGCCGCCCAGGGACCGCTGCAGCCGCAGCCAGCAGTGGTTGCCGTGGCGGCTGAGCTGCCAGCGGGGCAGCACCGCCTGCACGCCCGGCACCGCCGCGGCGCTGGCCTCCAGGGGAGCGTCGAAGAAGCCGAAGGCCAGCAGCACCCGGGGCCGGGCCTGGCGGGGGCAGGCCGGCAGGCCCTCGCCCGCCAGCCGGCTCAGACACAGCCGCGCGAAGCGCTGGGCCAGCTCGAAGCGGCGCGGACCACTCAGTTCGAGGCTGTGGGCCCTGCCGCTGGCGGCGATGCTCAGCCCCGGCGCCCCGTCCCAGAGGAAGCGGAAGCCATCGCCCCCGGCCGGTTCGGGGCCGTCGCCCGCCCCGCCCTCGCCCGGCCCGTCCGGGCCCGCGTCGGCGCCGCCCTCGAGCAGGGGGAGCAGGGCCAGCGGATCCCCCCCCCGCCCCAGGGGCAGGGCCAGGCTGAGCAGCCCGTCGTCCTCAAGCAGATGGGCGCGGCTCTGGGCCTCGGCGAGCAGCGCCGGGAAGCCGCCGTCCGCCAACACCAGTTCAGCCCCGGAGGTTGCCACGTCGTGCGGCTCGACTGAGCTGCTCAAATGTATGGAGCATCCCCTGCCCGTCGCCCTTGCAGCCCGCGCCTGTGCCCGAGGTCGTCGCAAGCCGTTACGCCCGGCGCCGGCTGTGGCGGGCGGCGATCAAGTGGCCGATGTACGCGGTGGCGGTGATGCCCGTCCTGCTGGCGGCGGCCTGGCGCTTCGGCCGCGGCGCGCTCGTGCGGCCCGATCAGCTGCTGCTGTTCCTGCTGGCGGCGGTGCTGCTGCTGGCCTGGGAGAACCTGGCCAACGATGTCTTCGATGCCGAGACCGGCGTCGACATCGACGGCAAGCCCCACTCCCTGGTGACCCTCACCGGCCGCCGCGATCGGGTGGCCCTCGGGGCCCACGCCTGCCTGCTGCTGGGGCTGGGCCTGATCGCCGCCGTGGCCTGGCGCAGCAGCGGGGCCGTGCTGGCGCTGGTGCTCGGCTGCTGCGCCCTCGGCTACCTCTACCAGGGGCCGCCGTTCCGGCTGGGCTACCAGGGCCTGGGCGAGCCGCTCTGCTGGCTGGCCTTCGGGCCGCTGGCTACCGCCGCCGCCCTGCTGGCACTGGGTCCCGCCGACCCGGGCGCCCCGGTGCCCTGGGGCGAGGCCCTGGTGCTGGGCAGCGGCCCGGCCCTGGCCACCACCCTGGTGCTGTTCTGTTCCCACTTCCACCAGGTGGAGCACGACGCGGCCCACGGCAAGCGCTCGCCGGTGGTGCGGCTGGGCACCGCCCGGGCGGCGGCGCTCGTGCCCTGGTTCGTGGCCGCCAGCCTGGCCCTGCAGTGGGCGCCGCTGCTGGTGCTTCCCGCCGGGCAGCGCTGGCCGCCCACGGTGCTGCTGGCCGCCGTGGGGCTGCCTCCGGCGCGCCACCTGATCCAGCTGCTGCGCGACCACCACGCCGAGGCCGAGCGGATCAGCGGCAGCAAGTTCCTGGCCCTGCGCTTCCAGGCGGCCAATGGCTTCGGGCTCGCCCTGGGGCTGGGTCTGGGCCGCTGGTGGCCCTGAGCGGGGCTGCCGGCGAGGGGGCGCCGGCCCCGTCCATGCCGCTCAGCCTGGCGTGGCGGCCCTTCCGTCTGCCGCTGCGGCGGCCCCTGCGCACCGCCCGCGGCCCGCTGGAAGCCAAGCGCGGCTGGCTGCTGCGGCTGGAGTCGGCGGCTGGAGCGCTGGGCTGGGGCGAGGCCGCCCCCCTGGATGGGGAGCTCAGCCTCCTGGAGCGGGCGCTGGCCGCCCTGCCGCCGCGCCTGAGCCGCGCCGGGCTGGAGGCCCGCCTGCCGGCGCTGCCCCCCTGCCTGGCCTTCGCCATCGGTGCCGCCCTGGCGGAGCTGGCGGGGCTCCCCCGGGGCCGCTGGCGACCGGCACCGCCCCCGGCCCGGCTGCTGCCGGCGGGGCCGGGGGCCCTGGCTGCCCTCGCCGCCGCCGCGCCCGCGGCGGCCCCTGCCGGAGCGCCATGCCCGCTGGTGTTCAAGTGGAAGGTGGCGGTGGAGCCGGAGCCGCTGGAACGGCGCCTGCTCGAGGCGCTGCTGCGGCAGCTGCCGCCAGGGGCCCGGCTGCGTCTGGATGCCAACGGCGGCTGGGAGCGGGCCTGCGCCGAGCGCTGGGCGCGGCGGCTGGCGGCCGAACCGCGGCTGGAGTGGCTGGAGCAGCCGCTCGATCCCGCCGATGGCGAGGGGCTGCGGCAGCTGGCGGCGCTGCTGCCGGTGGCCCTGGATGAGTCGCTGCAGGCGCAACCGGCGCTGCGGGCCACCTGGACGGGCTGGCAGGTGCGGCGCCCCAGCCAGGAGGGCGACCCGCGGCCGCTGCTGGCGGCGCTGGAGGCCGGCCGCCCCCGGCTGGCGCTCAGCACCGCCTTCGAAACCGGCATCGGCCAGCGCTGGCTCGCCCACCTGGCGGCCCTCCAGGCCGGCGGGCCCACCCCGGCCGCCCCCGGGCTGGCGCCCGGCTGGCTGGACGACGGCCCCCTCCGCCAGGCGGATCCGGCCGTCGTCTGGGCGGCCGCAGCCGATCGGATGCCACCGTTCTGAGGTTGTGGTTGCCCGTGGCCGCGGCGGGATTCGCGCCCTGTCCCCTCTTCCTGGATCGTGCCGCTGATGGCCTGGGCTGAGCTGCGCCAGCGCTGGGCCGCGGGCGCCTGGGTGGTGCTGGCCGGCCCCGGGGAGGAGCCACCCGCCCTGCCCGGCGGCGCGGCGCTGCCGCCGGGGCCCGGCGTGGTGCTGGGCAGCGGCGGCAGCTCCGGCGCCCGGCGCTGGTGTGTGCAACCGCTGGCGCACCTGGAGGCCTCGGCCCGGGCCACCGCCACCTGGCTGGAGGCCCTGGGTGTGGATCCCTCGGCCTGCCTGCATCTCAACCCGCTGCCGGAGCATCACGTGAGCGGCCTGCTGCCGCGGCTGCGGGCTGCCCAGTGGGGCGGCGAGCACCGGGCGATCGCGCCGGCGCTGATGCGCGATCCCGCCGGCCTGGCCGGGGCGGTGGCCCTGCCCCCCGCCCGGCCCGCCCTGCTCTCCCTGGTGCCCACCCAGCTGGAGCGCCTGCTGGCCGATCCGGCCGGCCTCGCCTGGTTGCGGCAGCTGGCGGTGATCTGGGTGGGGGGCGCGGCCCTGCCGGCGGAGCTGGCGGGCCGCGCCCGGCGCGCCCGGGTGCGGCTGGCCCCCTGCTACGGCGCCACCGAAACCGCCGCCATGGTGACGGCCCTGGCGCCGGAGGCCTTCCTGGCGGGGGTGGAGGGCTGCGGAGCGGCGCTGGCCGATGTGGAGCTGCGGCTCGATCCGGCCGGCGCGGCCCTGGAGCTGCGAACCGCGCGGCTCAGCCCCGGCTATCTCGAGGCCGGCCGGCTGGCGCCCCTGCCGCGCACGGCCGACGGCTGGTGGCGCAGCGCCGACGGCGCGGCCCTCGGCCCGGCGGGTGTGCGCCTGCTCGGGCGGCTGGATGGGGCGATCAGCAGCGGCGGCGAAACCGTGTTTCCGGAGCAGGTGGAGCGGCGGCTGTGGGCCCGCTGCCGGGCGGCGGGCCTGCCGGTGACGGCGCTGCTGCTGCTGGCGGAGCCCGATCCCACCTGGGGGGCGCGACTGGTGGCCCTCGTGCGCCTGGAGGCCGGGGTGGCGGCGGCGGCCACCCTCGCGGCCCTGCGGGCGCTGGCGGCGCCCCTGCCCCCCAGCCAGCGGCCGCGGCGCTGGCTTTCCTGCCCCGAACTGGCGCCCAGCCCCCTGGGCAAGTGGGAGCGGCAACGCTGGCGGGCCTGGTTGGCCCACCAGGCCGATTCCGAGCGCTGACGGGCGGAGCAGCCCCCGCTATAAGGAGGTAGTTGTTCCCAATCCATGACCGACAGCCAATCCACCGAGCTCAGCAACAAGAAGCTGGCGGCCGGACTGTGCGGCATCTTCCTCGGTGCCTTCGGAGTTCACAAGTTCATCCTTGGATACACCAAGGCCGGCATCATCATGCTGGTGGTCTCCGTGGCGGGCGGGGTGGTCACCTGCGGTGTGGCCAGCTTCGTGATGGGTGTGATCGGCTTGATCGAAGGAATCATTTATCTCACCAAGTCTCCCGAGGAGTTCGAAAGCGCCTACATCAGCAACAGCCGGGAGTGGTTCTGAAATCCCCCCGCGTCTGGCTGATCGCTCTGGCGGCCCTCGCCTCCGTGGCCGCCTTCGCGGCCGTACCCCGCGATGGCCTGCACCCGCTGGCCCTGCTGGCCAGCCTGCTGCCCCTGCAGATCGCGGCCCTGATCGGCTGGCTGCGCCCTCCCCCGGCATTCAGAGGGGTTGCACCCCGGCCGCCAGGCCTGAGGCCTCCAGCCAGCGGTTGATCGCCGGCGGCAGCGGGCAGCGGGCTCGGTCGTCTCGGCGGATGGCCAGGTGGCGGGTGAGTCCGCGCGCCACCTCCCGTTCGCCGCTGCGCAGGCCATAGCGCACCTCGAAACAGCCAGGATCGAGTCGAACCGGCGCCAGCCTGATCGCCAGGGGATCGCCGCACACCAGGGGAGCCAGGAAATCGGCGACGCAGTGCACGATCGGCAGGGCCACCTCCGGCACGGCCGCCGGCCGGGGAAACACTTCGCTGGCGCCGATGCCGAAGCGCTCGAGGCTTTCCTCGTAGGCCTCGTGGCACCAGCTGAGCACCCGGGTGAAGTGCACCACACCGGCCGCATCGGTGTCGCCGAAGCGCACGGTGCGGCAGAGCGCCAGCCAGTTGTTGGCATCCATCGGCAGGGTTGTGGGGCCGGCGAACGGCTGTCTCGATGCTCGCCAGTCTGAGCCTGCGCCGTGGCCGCCCCGCTTGCCTACGGGCAGCCCACCATCAACCGGGCCTGGGAGGCCTTCGTGGCCCACGTGCCCACGATCCTGCTGATCTGGATCGCCACCGTGGCGCTGAGTGCGGTGGGGTGGGCGCTCTACTGGCTGATCCAGCTGGTTGCGATCGGGGTGACGGGGGCGGCCGGGGGAAGTGGCAGGGATACCGCCATCCTGGCCGCCAGCTCCCTGGCCCAGCTGGTTCCGCTTGCGTTCGCCGTGCTCGCGAACCTGGTGGGCGTGCTGTTCGTGGCGGTGCCGGTCCTTCATTACGACAGCGGTGACACCATCACCCCCGAGAGGGCCTTCGGGGCCCTGCTGCAGCGCCCCTGGCGCTATCTCCTCGCCGGCATCCTGTTCTCCCTGGTGGCGTCGATCGGTTTTGTGCTCTGCATCCTCCCCGGCATCCTGGTATTCCTGGTGATGCCGGTGTATGTGAACCGCATCTTTCTCACCGACCAGCCGATCACCGATGCCTTCGCCGCCTCCTTTCAGGCGGTCTTCCGTTCAGCCCATGGGCCTGATTTCCTGGGCATTCAGGTGCTGGCCTGGCTGCTGGTGCTGGTGATCTCCGTATGCACCTGTGGTCTGGGCGCCCTGCTGGCCGTGCCCGTGTCCACCTTCTATGTGCAGAACGCGGCCTACCACAGGGGAGTGATCAGCTGAACCAGGGCTGATCAGCCGAACGGGAAGGCAGGAAATCCGCGGATTCCCTGGCCGAAGCTGAGCCAGAGCCGCAGCAGCCAGTAGGCCAGCAGCCCCACGCCGGCCAGGCCGAACGGCCAGGCCGGCAGCCGCCGCGGCAGCAGGCGCCGCTGGCGGATCGCCAGCAGCGACCAACCCACCAGCAGTGCCGCCGCCACGGGCCCGAAGGCGTGCCAGCGCACCGACGCCGCCAGATCGCCCGTGAGCGCGGCGGCCGTGGCCCGGGTGAGAAAGCAGGTGGGGCAGGGGATGCCGGTGAGAGCGCGCAGGGGGCAGCTGAGACCGGGCAGGCCGGGATGCAGCCCCTTGAGCCAGAGGGCTCCGGTGAGGGCGGCCGGCAGCAGGAAGCCGGCCCGGCGCAGTCGTTCAAGGAAGGGGTTCAGGTGATTCCCTCCGGATCGCCGCGGCACAGGAATGCGGCGGGGCCGCTCAGCGATCCACCGAGCCCATGATCACGTCGATCGAGCCGAGGATCGCCATGATGTCGGCCACCTTGGCCCCCTTGAGGATGTGGGGCAGGATCTGCAGGTTGTTCTGATCGGCGGCGCGGATCTTGAAGCGCCAGGGGGTCACATCGTCGTTGCCCTGGATGAACACGCCGATCTCGCCCTTGCCGGATTCGAGGCGGGTGTAGAGCTCGCCGGCGGGAATCTTGAAGGTGGGCGCCACCTTCTTGGCCACGTACTGGTAGTCGAAGCCATACCATTCGCTCTTCTTGCCTTCGGCCATCCGTCGGGCTTCAAGATTCTCGGTGGGGCCGCCGGGGATCATGCGGCAGGCCTGGCGCAGGATCTTCAGCGATTCGCGCATCTCCTGCACGCGCACCCGGTAGCGAGCGAAGCAGTCGCCCTCCTTCTCCCAGGCCACATCCCAGTCGAAGTCGTCGTAGCACTCGTAGTGGTCCACCTTGCGCAGGTCCCAGGGCACGCCCGAAGCCCGCAGCATCGGACCTGACAGGCTCCAGTTGATCGCCTGCTCGCGGCTGATCGTGCCGAGGCCCTCGATGCGGCGGCGGAAGATCGGGTTGTTGGTGATCAGCTTTTCGTATTCATCGATCTTGGGCCCGAACCAGTCGCAGAAGTCGAGGCACTTTTCCAGCCAGCCGTAGGGCAGGTCTGCCGCCACGCCACCGATGCGGAAATAATTGTTGTTGATCAGCCGCTGGCCGGTGGCTGCCTCCCAGAGGTCGTAGATCATCTCCCGCTCGCGGAAGATGTAGAAGAAGGGGGTCTGGGCGCCGACATCGGCGAGGAAGGGGCCGAGCCAGAGCAGGTGGTTGGCGATGCGGTTGAGCTCCAGCATCAGCACGCGGATGGTGCTGGCACGCTTGGGCACGGGCACATCGGCGAGGCGCTCGGGCGCGTTCACCACGATCGCTTCGTAGAACATGCCGGCCGCATAATCCATGCGGCTCACGTAGGGCACGAACATCACGTTCGTGCGGTTCTCGGCGATCTTCTCCATGCCGCGGTGGAGATAGCCGATCACCGGCTCGCAGTCCACCACGTCCTCGCCATCCAGGGTCACCACCAGCCGCAGCACCCCATGCATCGAAGGGTGGTGGGGGCCGAAGTTCACCACCATCGGCTCGGTACGCGTCTCGAGCTGCGTCATGGTGCCGGGGCGGAGAAACCTGAGCAGAAATCCTAAGGACCCGGGCCTGGCGGCGGGTCGGGCCCGCTTAGTATCCCCCAGTTGACGGCAGCGGCGCAGCGCGAGCGGCGCGGCCAGCGATGCCGCGAGCGGCGCAGCCAGCGATGGACCGGTCCAGCCATCCTCCTTCCGGCCGTCGGCATTCCACCCAGCCCTCCCGACCCCGTCATCCCGCTTCCTGGAACGCCCGATCCGGCCCCATCCCCTGGCTGCAGCGGCTGGCCCACTGGCTGCAGGGGCCGAGCCGGCGGCGCGCGGCGCGGCTGCGACGGCGCCTGGCCGCGAGCCTGGAGGAGACGCTGCCGCGCTCGCTGCGGGGAGGGGCGGAGTCCCTGGCGATCGTGGAGGGTGCCCTGGCCCTGAGCCGGGCCGATGGCCGCTTCGGCGAGGAGGAATACCAGCTCTACCGCGCCTGTGTGGAGCAGCTCGGCCTGGCGGGCGGCGAGCTCGGGGCCACGAGCCTGCAGGAGGACGCCGATCCGGCCCAGGTGCAGGCCTCGCTGGCGGCGGTGGAGGATCCGCTGCAGCGGCGGGCGATCGCCCGCTGTCTGGCCCTGTTCGTGGCGGCCGACGGGGCCTCCTCCGCCCCGGAGCGCGCCCTGCTGCGCCGCTTCCTGGCGGCGCTCGACCAGCCCGAAATCGAAGACGAGCTGCCGCTGCTCTGCCGCCGCTTCAGCGATCCGCTGCGGCCCGACCAGCGCTGGCGGGTGCGGCTGGGGGACTGGCTGAGCCGCAGAGGCCGGCGACACCGCCATGGCTGATGGCATGGCGGAGCAGGCGTTCCAGCATCAGCCCGTGCTCGCCGCGGCGCTGCTGGAGGGCCTGGCCCCCCTGGGTCCCCTGCTGGCCGGCCGTCCCGGGGGGGGCGTGCTGCTCGACGGCACCCTCGGCGGCGGCGGCCACAGCGCCCTGCTGCTGCAGGCCCACCCCGGCCTGCGCCTGATCGGGCTGGATCAGGATCCGAGCGCCCGTGCTGCCGCCGCCGAGCGCCTCGCCCCGTTCGCGGAGCGGGTCACGATCGTGGCCACCAACTTCGCCAGCTATGTGCCGCCCGAACCGGTGCTGGCGGTGCTGGCCGACCTGGGGGTGAGCAGCGCCCAGCTGGATGGGGCGGAACGGGGGTTCAGCTTCCGGGCCGAGGGCCCGCTGGACATGCGCATGAACCCCTCGGCCGGCGAGACCGCCGCCGCCCTGATCGATCGCCTGGACGCCATCGCCCTGGCGGACCTTCTCTACGCCTATGGCGAGGAGCGGCTCTCGCGCCGCATCGCCCGGCGGATCAAGGAACAGGGCCCCTGGGGCGATCCCGGCCATCCCCGCACCACCCTGGAGCTGGCCTACCTGGTGGCCGGCTGCTACCCGCCGGCGGCGCGGCGGGGCCGCATCCACCCCGCCACCCGCAGTTTCCAGGCCCTGCGCATCGCCGTGAACGACGAGCTGGGGGCGCTGGAGCGGCTGCTGGCCGCCGCCCCCGACTGGCTGGTTCCGGGCGGCCTGCTGGCGATCATCAGCTTCCATTCCCTGGAAGACCGGCGCGTGAAGACCGCCTTCCTCAGCGACGCTCGCCTGGAGCGGCTCACCCGCAAGCCCCTGCTGGCCGATGGCGAGGAGCAGGAGGCCAACCCCCGCAGCCGCAGCGCCAAGCTGCGCATCGCCCGCCGCCGATGGCCCTGAGCCGCCTCGATCTGCTGTGGTGGCTGGCGCTGCTGCTGCAACTGGGGGCCATCCCGGGCACCCTGCTGCCCGTGCTGCCCGGGCTGGTGCTGCTGCCCCTGGGGGCGGGGCTGTGGCTCTGGGCGGTGGGTTGGAGCGACGGCTGGCCCCCCTTCGCCCTGGCCTGCCTGCTGCTGGTGCTGGGCTGGGGGGCCGAGGCCCTGGGGCTCGTGCTGGGCCCGGCCCGGCTGCAGGCCAGCCGCTGGGCCTATCTGGGTGCTGGGGCCGGGCTGCTGGCCGGCTTGCTGGGGCTGCTGCCGGCCCTGCCGGTGGGAGGGCCCGTGCTGGGGGTGCTGCTGGGCCCGCTGCTGGGGGCGGCGCTGGCGGAGCTGCTGGCCGCCGAGCCCTTGCCGGGAGAGGCTCGCTGGCGGCCGCGGCGCGCCTTGCAGGTGGGGCTGGCGGTGGTGATCGGCATGCTGGTGAGCCGCCTGGCCCAGGCGCTGCTGGCGTTGCTGGGCGTGCTGGGATTTCTGTGGCTCAGCCGCTGACCGGGTCCGGCGAAGGCGCCGGGCCCACGAAGTCAGCCCGGGCCTGGTTGCCGAAGAGCTGCCGGTAGGCGGTGGTGCTGATGCAGATGCCCAGCGGCCAGGCCGCCACCAGGCCCACACAGCAGAGCAGAAAACCCAGGATCCAGATGCCGGCCTGAATCAGCCCCAGCAGCCCCACCTGCCAGAGGTTCAGCGTGACGATCCGGGCTCCTTCGAGGAAGTTGGCCCGGAGCTTCCGCTCCCCCAGCAGCGCCAGCCAGTTGAGGAAACTCTGGCTGAAGGCCGCGTAGGCCAGAGCGGTGAGGGCCAGCAGGAGCAGGATCACGATCGCCACGCGGCCGGCCACCACCACGGCCTCGGGCACGGCTCCGATTCCCCCCCAGGCCCGCACCGCGAGGGCCGCCAGCGCCGCTGGCGGCAGCAAACACACCAGCGCGAACAGCAGCGCCGCCCCGGCCAGCAGCAGCCAGTGCAGGAGCAGCCGCAGGCTGGCCCCGCCATCCCAGCGGCGGAAGTCGGCGAAGCGGGGGCTGCCGCCTTCCGCGGCGATCCAGGCGCCGCGGATCAGCCCCGCCGTGCCCCAGAGGTTCACCAGCAGGCTGCCCAGCAGTCCCACCCCCACCAGCACCAGCTGCTGGCCGGGTGGCAGCAGCGCAACCGGGGGTTTCTCGGGGTCGCTGATCAGCTGGAACGGGATCGACAGCGCGACGTACAGCAGGGTGAACAGCACGAAGGGCCAGGGGGCCCGGCTGAAGGCCGTCCAGCCGTCTTCCACGGCCCGGAGCACCCGCAGGCGTGGGTTGCCGGTGGGTGCTGGTGCCATGGCTGCGGCCGTGCCGTTGTGCCCGGACCGTAGCGAGCCCGGCGGCCGGGGGCAGGAAGGCCCTCCCCGGCAGGCGCAGCCGAGCGGCCCTCAGCCCCGCAGTGCCGCCACCGCCTGCCGCACCGCCGCGATCGCCCGCTCGATCTCCGCCCCGGTGGTGCCGCGGCCCAGCCCGAAGCGGATCGAGGCCGCCGCCTCCCGGCGGCTGCGGCCCAGGGCCTGGAGCACGTGCGAGGGGGAGCCCTGGCTGCAGGCCGAGCCGCTGCTCACGGCGAGCTGGCGCCGCAGCAGCCGGTGCAGGGCCGTGCCGTCGACGCCCCCCCCCACCGTGACGTTGAGGTTGTGGGCCAGCCGCGGCGTGGCGGCGCCGTTGCGCTGCACATCCCCCAGGGCCTCCAGGGCCGTCCAGAGCCGGTCGCGCAGGGCGCCCAGCCGCTCGGCCCGCGCTTCGCGGTCGACGCAGGCCCGCTCCAGGGCCTCCGCCAGCCCCACGATCAGGGGCACCGCCAGGGTGCCGGCCCGCAACCCCTGCTCCTGGCCTCCCCCCAGCTGCTGCGGCGCCACCGCCACCCCCGGACGGATCAGCAGGGCGCCGCAGCCCACCGGGCCGTAGAACTTGTGGCCGCTGAGGCTGAGCAGGTCGATCCCCAGCGCCTCCATCGCCAGCGGCACCTGGCCGGCGGCCTGGGCGGCATCGCAGTGCAGCAGGGCGCCGCAGCCGCGGCAGAGCTCGGTGATCACGCTCAGGGGCTGGAGCACGCCGATCTCGTTGTTGGCCGCCATCACGCTCACCAGCAGCACATCGGGCCCCAGGGCCCGGGCCAGCCGCTCCGGATCGAGCAGGCCATCGGCGCGCACCGGCAGCAGGGTGAGCGGCAGGCCGTGGTGCTCCAGGTGGCGCAGGGGATCCAGCACCGCCCGGTGCTCGCTCACCACGCTCACCAGCCGGCGACGGCCGCTGGCGCCACCCAGGGCCGCTTCCGCCACGCCGCGCAGCGCCAGGTTGTTGGCCTCGGTGGCGCCGCTGGTGAACACCACCCGGGCGGCGCCGGCCTCCAGAAGGGCCGCCACGCGCCCGCGGGCGTGCTCCACGGCGGCGGCGGCCTCCAGCGCCGGGCGGTAGAGGCGGCTGGCGGGGTTGGCCCAGCGCTCCCCCCACCAGGGGGCCATCGCCGCCAGCACCGCCGGCTCGCAGGGCGTGGTGGCGTGGTGGTCGAGGTAGGCCAGCATGGCTCCATGGTCACACCCGGATTGCGATTCCTGGGCGCCGGCGCCTCGGCGCTGCTGCTGGCGGCCCAGGCCCTGACACTGCCGCCGGCGCACGCCCAGGAAGGGCCGGCCAACCCCGAGGAGAGCCGCCCCCGCGGCCTGGTGCTGCTGCTGGAGCGGCTGGTGCCCGGGGGCAAGCAGGCCCTGGGGGTGTACGACGTCCGCGCCGAGGCCGCCCAGCCCGGCGTGGTGAGGATCAAGGTGTGGGACGAGACCCCCAACAACGTGCTGGTGCGCAGCGAAACCATCCGCTGCGCGCCCGCCGAGCCGCTGCGTGTCACCAGCGACGGAAAGCGCCTGTTCCTGCGCAACCTCAACCCCGGCGGCCTGATCACCCCCGCCAACCGCATCGATCACCTGATCTGGTGGGCCGCCTGCTTCCCCGCCCAGGCGGGAAGGGATCCGGCCACCCTGGCCGGCCTGGCGCGCCAGCTGGGCTACAGCGGCAATCTGCGCGAATCCGAGCTGGTGTTGCCGGGCGGCGCCACCAGCGACCGCTGAGCCCGGCCCGGCCGCCCTGCCTACAGTTTCGCCCATGACCAGCGCTCACCCCCCCACCCCGGATTCCCCCAGCCCGCACCCGGACGCCGCCGCGCCGCCCGCGCCGCCCCGGCTCCTGCTCGTCGATGACGAGCCGGGCCTGCGCACCGCCGTGCGCGCCTACCTGGAGGATGAGGGTTTCGCGGTGACCACCGCCAACGACGGTGAGGAGGGCTGGCAGACGGCCCAGGAGCTGCTGCCCGATCTGGTGATCACCGACCTGATGATGCCCCGCTGCGATGGCTATGGCCTGCTCAAGCGGCTGCGCGACGACGAGCGGCTCGGCGGCACCCCGGTGATCTTCCTCACCGCCAAGGGCATGACCGCCGACCGCATCGCCGGCTTCCAGGCCGGCTGCGACGACTACATTCCCAAGCCCTTCGATCCCGACGAGCTGGTGGCGCGCGTGCGCAACGCCCTGCGCCGTCAGGAGCGGCTGCTGGCCGAGGCCGCCCGCTTCGCCGATGCCGACATCGGCCAGCTGGCGCGCCAGATCACCGAGATCCGCTCGCTGCTGGCCAGCGGCGGCCAGAAGTCGGCGCCGCCGCCGGCCGAGCACAGCTTCACGCCGCGGGAGGCGTCGGTGCTGCAGCTGGTGGCCGAGGGGCTGATGAACAAGGAGATCGCCCGCCGGCTGGAAACCTCGATCCGCAACGTGGAGAAGTACGTGAGCCGGCTGTTCATCAAGACCGGCACCGCCAGCCGTACCGAGCTGGTGCGCTACGCCCTCGAGCACGGCCTTGTCGACTGAGGCGGGCTGCGCGGCCGCCGGCCCTGCCCCGCCGGACGGCCCGGCCCTGCCGGAGGTTGTCAATCGCGGCCACCCCTACGCCGACCGGGTGGGTCTGGCGGAGGCCGGCCTGTGGCTGAGCGCCTTCTACGCCGCCCGCCACCGCCATTCGCCACCGGAGCTGTGGCGGCAGCGGCTCGCCGCCGGGGAGATCGAGTGGAACGGCCAGCGCTGCCGGGCCGATGGGCCGCTGGCGGCTGGAGACCGGCTGGTGTGGCATCGGCCCCCCTGGCGGGAGCCGGCCGTGCCGGTGCTGCCCGGCCCCGTGTTCGACGACGGCGACCTGGTGGCCTTCGCCAAGCCCGCGGGCCTGCCGGTGCTGCCGGCCGGGGGCTTCCTGGAGCACACCCTGCTGAAGCAGATCGAGCGGCAGGTGCGGGCCGGGGAGCTCGATGGCGCCGCCGGCCCGCCGCGGCCGGTGCACCGGCTGGGGCGCTTCACCAGTGGCCTGCTGCTCTGCGCCCGTCGGTCCGCCAGCCGCGCCTGGCTCAGCGCGCGGCTGCGGGAGAGCACGGCGCTCCACCCCCCGGATGCCCCGGCCGCGGCGGGCTGCCGCAAGCTCTACCGGGCCCTCAGCGCGCCGCTGCCGCCGGAGCTGGGGCTGCGGCCCGGCGGCAGCCTGGAGGTGGGCACCCCGATCGGGCGCCGGCCCCATCCCCGCCTCGGCGATCTGTGGTGCGCGGCGGCGCCCGAGGATCCCGCCGCCCTGGCGGCCCGCAGCCGCTTCACCCTGCTGGAGCCGCGCCCGGATGCCGCCCTGCTGGAGGTGGAGATCGCCACGGGCCGCCCCCACCAGATCCGCATCCATGCCGCCGCCCTGGGGGCCCCGCTGCTCGGCGATCCCCTCTACGGCCCCGGCGGCATCGCCGCCGCCGCCGCGCTGCCGGGGGATGGGGGCTACCGGCTCCATGCCCATCGGCTCTGCCTGCCCCTGCCGCAGGGGGGCTGGCTGGAGCTGGAGGCGCCGCCGCCAGCGTGCCTGCGGGCCGCCGCCGATGGCTGACAGCCGGGCCTGCCGCTGCCGGCTCCCCGGCGGCTGGAGCGGCCCGGCCTGGCGCCCCGGCCCCTGTTCGCCTACACCGCTGGACTCAGTGAGGCGGAGGATCGTGAGGGCCGCAGCTTCGGGATCAACCCTGGCCGAGATCTGCTGATCCAGGGCGGCGGCGCCCCCCTGCCGGCGATCCTCGATCAGCTGCGCGAGGGGCTCAGCGCCTTCAGCGGCGGCGCTCGCCTCGCGGTCGACTGCACGCTGCTGCTGCTGCGCCTGCCCTGAAGCCGGCCCAGGCGTGACGGCGGTCCCCCGCAGCCTCAGGCCCGCTCGAAGGCGATCAGCCGGGAGAAGTAGAAGGGGGCCTGGTTGAGGCTGCGGCGCAGCGGGCGGAAGCCGGCGGCGGCGGCGGCGCGCACGATCCCCTCCTCGCGCAGGGTGTAGGCGCGGGTGGTTCTGCTGGGGCCTGGGAACAGCTGGCCGATGCCCTTGAGCAGCGCCAGCAGGGGGGTGTAGGGCGCGAAGCTCACGATCAGATGGCGCTCGGCCAGGCCCGCCAGGTGGCGCACCATCGCTTCGGCGGCGGCCTGGGGGTAGTGGATGAACACATCCAGGCAGATCACCGTGTCGTAGCGGCCCCCCAGGCTCTCCAGATCCGAGGCGCTGAAGCGCAGCCGCTCCGCCGGGATCCCGGCGGCGGCGGCGCGGCGGCTGGCCTCGCTCACCATCGCCTCGGAGAGATCGCTGGCGGCGATGGATCCGGCCCCCAGTTCGGCCAGGGGCAGGCTCAGGCTGCCCACGCCGCAGCCGGCGTCGCAGAAGCTGCGGCCCGCCAGGTTGCCCTGCTCCTGCAGCCAGGCCAGCACATTGTCCACCGTCTTCTGGTGGCCGATGCGGATGTTGCGCTGCACCTTGTTCACGTCGTTGGAATCGCTGTAGATGCGGTTCCAGCGCTCGAAGCCGGTGGTTTCGAAGTAGCCCTTCACCTCCGCCTTCTCGGCGGCGGTGTCCGCCGCTCCGGCTTCGGCTCCGGTGGCGTTGGTCCCGGCGGCCGGCTCCGAGCGGCTGGGTTCCAGGCGGGGCTCGGCACTCATCGGCGGCGGGGGCGGAGGTGCGGGTTGGCGGGCCGGATCCTAGGCAGGCCGCCGCCAGCCCAGGCCCGCGGTGGGCGTGACGCTCCAGCGCAGGCACGCCGCCAGGGGGGTGCCCACCAGCAGGGCGGCCACGCCGCGGGTGTCGCCCAGCACCCGCCGCGGCAGCACGGTGGCCGCCGCGATCGCCCGCTCAGGCGGCGCCCCCCAGCCCGCCAGGCGCTTCACCCCCTCGAGCAGGGGCAGGGTCACCCCGGCCAGGGTGCCGTCCTCCAGCCGGCAGCTGCCGTTCTCCACCAGCAGCCGCCGCTCGTCCCAGCGGTGCAGCCCGTCTCCGAGGCCGTAGGGGGCCAGGGCATCGCTCACCAGCACCACCTGCTCCGGTGCCAGCCGCTGCAGCAGCACCGCCAGGGAGGGCGCCACGTGCACCCCGTCGGCGATCAGACCCAGCGCCACCTCGCCGCGCCGGCAGGCGGCGGCCACGGGCCCGGGGGCGCGGTGCCGCAGGCCCGCCATGGCGTTGAAGCAGTGGGTGAGCATCCCCACGCCGGCGGCGAAGGCGTCGCTGGCCTGCGCTTCGCTGGCGGCGCTGTGACCGAGGCTCACCACGATCCCCAGCTGCCGCAGGCGCGCGATCACCGCGGCGGCCCCCTCCAGTTCCGGCGCCAGCGTCACCAGGGCGATGTCGGCGGGCGCGCTCCAGCCGGGGCCGCCCCGGAAGCCGCCGATCCGGTCCTCGAGGGCCTCCAGGCTGGGGGGCGCCAGGTGCTGTTGCGGGTGGGCACCGCGCCGCTCCGGCGCCAGGAACGGTCCCTCCAGATGGGCCCCCAGCAGTCGGCAGCGGCCGGGGCGGTGCTGCCCGCGGGCCTGCTCCAGCACCGCCAGCGCCTGGCGCAGGGGCGCCACGCCGCAGGTCACCAGGGTGGGGCAGATGGCCTCCACGCCGTCGCACCAGAGCAGTTCCAGCAGCTCCAGCAGCCGCGGCAGATCCGCCGGGGTGAGCTCCGGGAAGGCGAGCCCCAGTCCGCCGTTGATCTGCAGATCCACTCCGGCCGGACTGAGCCAGTCGCCCCCCCAGTCCTCACCCGCCGCCGCGCCGTTGGCTGCGATCGGCTCCAGGGCCGCGATCGTGCCGGCCCCGTCCACGACCAGGCGCCAGCGGCGGTCGCGGCCATGGCCGCAGCGGCCGGTGAGGGGCAGGCGGACGTTGCTGATCCGGTGCATGGCCCGGGGCGGGGGACAATGCATCCATCCTGTGTGGGAGCAGCCCGTTGAGCAGCCGTGCCGAAGCCCCGCTCCCGGCCGGTCCGCAGCGGGGGGCCGCCGCCGCGGGCCGGCCCCGGGTGGCGGTGGTGATGGGCAGCGACTCCGACCTGCCCACCATGCAGCCGGCGGTGGCGATGCTCGAACGCTTCGGCGTGGCCCGCGAGGTGCGGGTGCTTTCGGCCCATCGCACCCCCCTGGAGATGGTGGCCTTCGCCCGGGAGGCCGCCGGCCGCGGCCTGCAGGTGGTGATCGCCGGCGCCGGTGGCGCCGCCCATCTGCCGGGGATGGTGGCCTCGCTCACCACCCTGCCCGTGATCGGGGTGCCGGTGCCCAGCCGCGCCCTCTCCGGCGTGGATTCGCTGCATTCGATCGTGCAGATGCCGGCCGGCATCCCGGTGGCCACAGTGGCGATCGGCAACGGCGCCAACGCCGGCCTGCTCGCCGTGCAGATCCTGGCCGTATCCGATCCTGCCCTCGCCGCCGCCCTGGTGGCCTACCGGGCCGAGCTGCACGCCCAGGTGCGCGCCAAGGATGGCCTCCTCCAGGAGCTGGGCAGCGCCGCCTACCTGGCGCGGATGAGCTGAGGGGCGGCCATGCTCGAGCGCCTGGTGCTGCCTCCCTGGCTGCGGGTGAGCCTGGCCCTGCCGCTGCTGGTGCTCAATCTCTGGGTGCTGCGCCAGCTGCTGCTGCCCCTGGCGCCGTTCCCGGCCCTGTTCCTGGGGGCGGCGATCATCGCCTTCCTGCTCGACATCCCCTGCCGCTGGCTGGTGGAGCGCGGCCTGCCGCGCCGGCTGGCGCTGCTGCTGGTGCTGGGCGCCACCCTGGGCCTCACGGTGCTCGCGGCCCTGCTGCTGCTGCCGCGCCTGGTGGAGCAGCTGGGGGGGCTGGTGGCGGCGCTGCCCGGCTGGCTGGCCCAGGGGGAGCTGCTGCTCGATGGCCTGCAGAGCTGGGCGGCAACGCGGGGGCTGCCCACCGACTTCGGCGATCTCAGCAGCGAGCTGCTCAGCCGCACCAGCCAGCTGGCCAGCCAGCTCAGTCAGCGCCTGCTCGGCCTGCTCAGCGCCACCGTGGGCATCACTGTGAACACCGTGATCGTTCTGGTGCTGGCGGTGTTTCTGCTGCTCGGCGGCGATCGGATCGCGGCGGGGCTGTCGCGCTGGCTGCCGGAGCGCTGGCGGGCCCTGGTGCTGGGCACCCTCAACCGCACCTTCCGGGGCTACTTCGCCGGCCAGGTGGCGCTGGCCCTGATCCTCAGCGGCCTGCAGATCGTGGTGTTCACCCTGCTGGCGATTCCGTACGGCGTGCTGTTCGCGGTGGCGATCGGCTTCACCACCCTGATCCCCTACGCCAGTGCGGCCACGATCGTGCTGGTGAGCCTGCTGCTGGCCCTGCAGGAGCCGCGCACCGGGCTGGAGGTGCTGGCGGCGGCGATCAGCGTGGGCCAGGTGGTGGATCAGGTGATCCAGCCCCGGCTGATGGGCAGCATCGTGGGCCTGCAGCCGGCCTGGCTGCTGATCAGCCTGCCCCTGGGGGCCCGCCTCGGCAGTCTGCTGGGGCTCGGGGATCTGCTGGGGCTGCTGCTGGCGGTGCCGGTGGCCAGCTGCGCCAAGACCTTCCTCGAAGCCTGGCGCGAACCGCCAGCGGGCGAACCTCCTGCAGGCGAACCTCCTGCAGGTGGAGCACCGCCGGCGGGGGCCGTCAGTCTGCCTGGGGAATGATCCCGGCGCCTTCCAGATGGGCCAGCACGCGGGTCACGCAGCTGTCGAGGCCGTGGCTGCCGGTGTCGATGCGCAGCTCGGGGTTGTCGGGAGCCTCGTAGGGGCTGGAGATGCCGGTGAAATCCTTGATCTCGCCCGCCCGGGCCCTGGCGTAGAGCCCCTTGGTGTCGCGCCGTTCGCAGATGTCCAGATCGGCGGCGCAGTGGATCTCGATGAAGTCGCCGGGCTCCACCAGCGCCCGCACCCGGTCGCGGTCGGCCTTGAACGGCGACACGAAGGCGGTGAGCGCCACCACGCCGGCATCCACGAACAGCTTGGCCACCTCACCGATGCGGCGGATGTTCTCCTCCCGGTCGGCGTCGGAGAAGCCCAGGTCCTTGCAGAGGCCGTGGCGCACGTTGTCGCCGTCGAGCACGTAGCAGGCCAGGCCCTGCTCGAACAGGGCCGAATTCACGGCGTTCGCCAGGGTGCTCTTTCCGGCACCGCTCAGCCCGGTGAACCAGAGGATGGCGCTGCGGTGGCCGCGCTGGTGCTGGCGGGCGGCCCGGCTCACCGTGCTGTGGTGCCACACGATGTTGGTGGCCTTGGCCGCGTCGGTGTCCTGGGCAGCGTCTGTGCCCTCGGCCGCGCCTGTGGCCCTGTCCGCGTTGGAGGCTTTGGCGGTGTCGCTGAGCGTGCCGGCGGGCGCCGGGATGGCCTGGCCGGTCGGGCTGTCGGAGGGCATCGGGTGGGTGCGACGGGGAGGCGGCGGCCACGCGGACCGGTTGTCCATTTTCACCGCCACGGGTGCGCGTGGCTCCCCGGCCCCCCTGCGGCCTCTGACCGGGCTGTGCGAGAGATCCTCCACCTGGTGGCCTCCGCAGAGGCGGAAGCGCATCAGCCGCGCCGCAGTCCTCATCAGCGTCAGAACAACGCCCGGGCGGAGGGGCGGCAAGCGCTGCAAGGGCAGGGCCCTGGCCAGGTCGAGTGATCCAGGCACAGGCGGGGGCCGGGGGATCCTGGGCCTGCGCGTCAGGGTGCGCCGCTCAGGATCCGGAGCCGCAGACCGGGATCTCTGGGATGGGGCGTCAGGATTGACTGTGGTGGGAGCCGGGGGTGGCTCGGGAGGCGGTTGGCGCGGATAGTTGGCGCGATGGATGGAGGGAACGAGCGAGAGCCCATCTTCCTGGGCCAGGAAGCCAATCCAGCAGAAGCCGGGATCGGCAGGGGAGTGGAAGGAAGGGGGGAAACCTCAGGATCGATGGCCCCGGCCCCGCCAAGATGAACTGCCCCTCCGTTGCCGGGAAACAGCTGCTGGGAACGCAGCCCCTGTTTGCACAGAACCAGAACTTCCGCTTCGCCGCTGCGCTGCTTCCAGGAAAGCCCTCAACATCAAGGCCTCACAGTTCCGCAGCTCCCGCACAAGGGTGCCGCTCTGGGTGATTCGCGATTTGCACCACGCTCCGAACACCGCGAACTGCCCGATTCGCATGGCGCACGACACACCACGCAGCGCTGCCCGGCAAGCGCAAGGTGGACGTTGGCTCGCACGAATGGATCGGGAGCGAACAGGGGTTCTCGGCTCACATCCGGGGCCGCGACCAGCGCTTCCGCGCGTCCAACCCCGGGCCGTGATCACGCCTCCACGCGCGCATGCCCCGGGCGGTGATCACCTCTCTTGGCTCGCAAGCCGCCAACCGGGCGCCAGCCTCTGGTCGTGTGGCGGGCCTCGAACGAACGCCGCGACCCTGGGGCAACCTCGGCGGTGCGTGTGGCGCTGATCGCCAGGCCGGCAGGCTCCGGCTACTTGCCGATGCAGAAGCGGCTGAACACCCGATCCAGCACCGCCTCGCTCACCTCCGCGCCGGTGATCTCGCCCAGGGCCCGCACGGCGGCGCGCAGGTCGATCGTCCAGAAGTCCCAGGGCAGGCCCGCCGCCGCGGTGTCCAGGCTGCGGCCCAGGGCGGCGGCGGCGGCGGCGGCCAGGTCGCGCTGGCGGGCATTGAGAGCCACCTGCAACCCCTCCAGGGCTGTGGCCCCGCAGCGCTCCAGCAGCCGCCGCACCAGCAGCTCCCGGCCCGCGCCGGTGCGCGCGCTGATCACCACATCCGCCGGGGCGGGCAGCGGCAGGGCCGGGGCGGGGGCCGCGTCGCTGGCCAGGCCGGCCGCATCGGCCTTGTTGCCCACCACCAGCCGCGCCGCGCCCTCCGGCATCAGCTCCAGCAGTTGCTGGTCTGCCGGCGTCCAGCCCGCCGTGAGATCGAAGAGCAGCAGCACCGCATCGGCGGCGGCCAGGGCCCCCCGGCTGCGCTCGATCCCCAGCCGCTCCACCGGATCGGCGCTGGAGCGGATCCCGGCCGTGTCGAGCAGGGTGAGCGGCACGCCGTCGAGCACCAGCTCGCTTTCGAGCAGGTCGCGGGTAGTGCCGGGCAGGTCGGTCACGATCGCCCGATCGCGGCGGCTGAGCAGATTCAGCAGGCTGCTCTTGCCCACATTCGGCCGGCCCACGATCGCCACCCGCAGGCCCTCGCGCAGCAGCTCCCCCTGGCGCGCCTCGGCCACCAGCGCCTCCAGCTCCGCGCGCACCGCCGCCAGCGCGGCCACCACGGCGGCGCCATCGAGGGGCGGCAGGTCGTCCTCGAAATCCACCCGCGCCTCCAGCTCGGCCAGCTGATCGAGCAGGCGCTCGCGCAGGCGGGTGATGCGGCGCTGCAGGCCGCCATCGAGGCCGGCCAGCGCCAGCTGGGCGGCACGGCGGCCGCGGGCCGTGATCAGCTCGCTGATCGCCTCGGCCCGGGTGAGATCCAACCGGCCGTTGAGAAAGGCCCGCTGGCTGAACTCGCCCGGCAGGGCCCGCCGCGCCCCGGCCGCCAGCGCCAGCTCCAGCACCCGCTGCACCGCCACCACGCCGCCATGGCAATGGAGCTCGACCACGGTTTCGCGGGTGAAGCTGCGTGGCGCCCGCATCAGCAGCAGCAGGGCCTCATCCACCCGCTCGCCGCTTTGCGGATCCACCACGTGGCCGTAGAGCACCCGATGGCTGTCCCACTCCTGCCGCCCGGCCGCCCGGAACAGGCGGCGGCCGATCGGCTCGGCGCCGGCGCCCGAGAGCCGCACGATCGCCACACTGCCCTGTCCAGGCGCCACCGCCGTGGCGATCGCCGCGATCGTGTCGTCGGCGCCGGAGAGGCCGCCGGCCGGACTGGAGCGGGCTGGGGGTTGGGCCATGCCCCCATTAGAGCGGCTGGAGCCGGCGCCCCAGGCTGGTTGCTGCCGGGATCAGGGGTTGGCCAGGCCCGGGAACACCATCAGGTCGATGTGGCCGCCGGCGGGGTGGCGCCATTCGCGGAACTCAGCGGCGAGCGCCTGGCGCTCGGCGGCGAGGGAGCGCGCCTGCAGATCCTGGAGACGGGCATGCACCAGATCGAGAGTGTCGTCGATGAGCTTGGCGGCCTGGTCGGCGGTCATCGGTTCAGCGGCGGAGTGGCGCTGTTGTAACGATGGCGCCGCCGCGGTGCTGTAGCGAGAGCAACGGCGATGAGCCTGACCTGACCTGACCTGACCTGACCTGACCTGACCTGACCTGACCGGGACCGAGACCGGGGCCGGGCAACGCGCCGGCGGCGCTCAGCCGATGCCGGTGCGGGCGATGTCGAGCACATCGGCCATCGAGCCGATCTGGTTGAGGGTGCCCACCAGCTGCTCGGCACCCTCCAGCTCCACGCGCAGGTCGATGCGCGCCGGTCGGCCGGGGTTGGTGCGCACGCGCGCGTCGCTCACGTTGATGCGGTGGTCGGAGAGGCGGGTGAGGATGTCCTTGAGCACGCCCACCCGGTCGAGCACCTCGATGCGCAGCTGCACCGGGTAGCGGCGCTGACCCGAAACCGCCGGATTCCAGCGCACCGGCAGGCGCCGCTCCACCGGCACCTGGGCCACGTTGGCGCAGTCCTGGCGGTGGATCGTGATGCCATGGTTGCCGAGGGCCACCGCGCCGAGGATGGCCTCTCCCGGCAGCGGGGTGCAGCAGCCGCCCAGGCGGTAATCGAGACCCTCCAGCCCCAGGATCGGCGAGCAGGCCCCATGGCCGCCGGACACCCCGGCTCCGGCCGCGGCGGCTGCCGCCACACCCGCCGCCACCTGCTCGTTGCTCGGCACCGGCGCCGCCGTGGCGGTGGCCAGGCGGATCTCCTCGCGCAGCCGGTTGAGCACCTGGTGCAGGGTCACGCCGCCGAAGCCGAGGGCCGCCAGCAGGTCGTCGGTGCCGGTGAGGTTGCAGCGGCGGGCCACCCGCGCCATCGCCTCGCCGTGCAGCAGGGCATCGAAGCCGTCGCGGCCGATCTCCCGTTCGAGCATGGCGCTGCCGCGCTGGATGTTCTCCTCCCGGTGGCTTTTCTTGTACCACTGGCGGATGCGGTTGCGGGCCGTGGGGGTGGCCACGAAGTTGAGCCAGTCGAGGCTGGGATGGGCCGACTTCGATGTGATGATCTGCACGAAGTCGCCGTTCCGCAGCGGTGTGGCCAGCGGGCTCAGGCGGTCGTTGATGCGCACGCCCTGGCAGTGGTTGCCCACCTCGGAATGGATGCGGTAAGCGAAGTCCACGGCGGTGGATCCCTTGCGCAGGCCCAGCACATCACCCTTCGGAGTGAACACGAACACCTCCTCATCGAAGAGGTCTTCCTTGATCGAGCGCAGGTAATCGCTGCTGTCTTGTGAAGCGCCGTCCTGCTGCCAGTCCACCAGCTGGCGCAGCCAGTTGAAGCGCTCGGCATCGGCGCCGGCGGCCGCCGGTGAGCCTCCTTCCTTGTACTTCCAGTGGGCGGCGATGCCGTACTCGGCCACCTGGTGCATGTCGGCGGTGCGGATCTGCACCTCGATCGGCCGGTGGCGCCCGATCACCGCGGTGTGCAGCGACTGGTAGCCGTTGGGCTTGGGCAGGCCGATGTAGTCCTTGAAGCGGCCGGGGATGGGGCGGAAGGTGTCGTGCACCACTGCCAGGGCGCGATAACAGCTATCCAGGTCCGGACAGATGATCCGCAGGGCCGCCACGTCGTAGATCTCGTGAAAGGCCTTCTGCTGGCGCTGCATTTTCGTCCAGATTCCGAACAGATGCTTGGGCCGGCCGCTCACCTCGCAGCTGGTCAGACCCACCGCCGCCAGGCGGTCGCGCAGCAGCTGCACGGTGACGGCGAGCCGCTCCTCCCGCTCGCTGCGCTTGCTGGCCACCTGCTGCTGCACCTCCCGGTAGGCCTCCGGTTCGAGCACCTTGAAGGCCAGATCCTCCAGCTCCCACTTGAAGCGGCCGATGCCGAGCCGGTTGGCCAGGGGCGCGTAGATCTCCCGGGTTTCGCGGGCGATGCGCAGCTGCTTCTCCGGCTTGAGGGCGGCGAGGGTGCGCATGTTGTGCAGCCGGTCGGCCAGCTTCACCAGCACCACGCGGATGTCGCTGGCCATGGCCAGGAACATGCGCCGCAGGTTTTCGGCCTGGGCTTCGGTTCTGTTGGTGAAGTGGAGGCCGCCGAGCTTGGTGACGCCCTCCACCAGGGCCCGCACCTCGCCGCCGAACTGGCGCTCGATCTCCTCCGGCGTCACGTCGGTGTCCTCCACCACGTCGTGGAGGAAGCCGGCGGCGATCACGCCGGCGCTGGCGCCGATGTCGCGCAGCAGGTCGGCGACGGCCACCGGATGGATGATGTACGGCTCGCCGCTGGCCCGGAACTGACCGTCGTGGAGCTGGAAGGCGAAGTCGAACGCCGCCGCCAGCAGGGCCTCGGCATCGGCGGGAACAGCGGTGGCGCCGCGGGGCGGCCGCTGGTCGAGACAGCGCCGCAGCCAGGCGGGCAGCGCCACGCCGTGGGCGGCAGAAGGAGCGACGCAGTCGCGGCGGTGGTGGGCGGCTGGGGGCTCGATCAGGGCCACCGGCGCTGCCACGGGGGCGGAGGTTGCCCCCGCTGGGGAGATGCCGGCGGCAGGGACGGCACCGCCGCTGGCGCCGGGGCGGACGCCGCCAGCGGCCGCGGCTCCTGTAGGGGCACTCACGGGAACGGCGGCGGCATCCAGCATCCCAACCAGCCCATTGCTCCAATCGTATGCACCCGCGCACACGGGGCTGGAGTTGTGGGCGGACGCCCACCCAAGCTGGGGCGATGAGCACTGATCCCAGGGCCAGCCGAGCGGGGCCGCCGTCGCACGGACCGCCGCGGCACGGGCCGCCGCCACCGCCGCTGCGGATCAGCGGCCTGGTGGTGCGCTATCCGGGCGCGGCCACGCCCACCCTCAACGGCCTCGACCTGACCCTGCGGCCGGGGGAGTCGCTGGCGCTGGTGGGCCCCTCGGGCTGCGGCAAGAGCACCGTGGCCCGGGCGGTGCTGCAGCTGCTGCCGGCCGGCAGCGCCTGCGCCGGCGAGCTCCTGCTGGCGGGCCGCGATCCGCGCACACTCGCGCGCGCCGCCCTGCGCCGGCTGCGCGGCGAGGCGGCGGGCCTGGTGTTCCAGGACCCGATGACCCGCCTCAACCCCCTGCTCAGCATCGGTGGCCACCTGGCCGACACGATCACCGCCCACCGGCCCGCCTGGCGGCGCCGGGCCGTGCGCCGGCGGGCGGAGGAACTGCTCGAGCGGGTGGGCATCAGCCCGGCCCGCTACGGCAGCTACCCCCAGGAGTTCAGCGGCGGCATGCGCCAGCGGCTGGCGATCGCCCTGGCGCTGGCCCTGCAGCCGCCGCTGGTGATCGCCGATGAACCCACCACCAGCCTCGACGTGGCGGTGGCGGCCCAGGTGATGGGCGAGCTCAGCGACCTCTGCCGCGAGACCGGCAGCGCCCTGCTGCTGATCAGCCACGACCTGGCCCTGGCCGGCCGCTGGTGCGAACGGATCGCCGTGCTCGATCAAGGACGCCTCGTGGAGGAGGCACCGGCCCGGCAGCTGCTCACCGCCCCGGCCAGCCCCCTGGCGCGGCGGCTGGTGAGCCGGGCCCGGGCGCGCGAGGGCCTGGGCGGCCAGGCGGCCGCCGATCCGGAGCCGCTGCTGGAGATCGAGGCGCTGCGCTGCTGGCATCCCCTGCCCTCGCCACCCTGGCACTCTCACTGGCTCAAGGCGGTGGACGGGGTGAGCCTCACCCTGCACCGCGGCGAGACGATCGGCCTGGTGGGGGCCTCCGGCTGCGGCAAGAGCACGCTCTGCCGGGCGCTGATGGGGCTGGCGCCGGTGCGGGGCGGGATGGTGCGCCTGGAGGGGCGGGCCCTGCTGAGCCTGCGGGGCCGCGCGCTGCGCCGCGCCCGGCGCGCCATTCAGATGGTGTTCCAGGATCCGCTCGCCTGCCTCAACCCCCAGATGCGGGTGGGCGAAGCCGTGGCCGACCCCCTGCTCATCCACGGCCTGGCCCGCCCACCGGCGGCGCGGCAGCGGGCCCGGGAGCTGCTGGCGGCGGTGGGCCTGGAGCCGCCGGAGGCCTTCGAGAACCGCCTGCCGCGCCAGCTCTCGGGGGGCCAGCAGCAGCGGGTGGCGATCGCCCGCGCCCTGATCCTGGAGCCGCGCGTGCTGCTCTGCGACGAGAGCGTGAGCATGCTCGACGCCGAGGTGCAGGCCGAGGTGCTGGCCCTGCTGCGCGCGCTCCAGGAACGGCTGGGCCTGGGGATGCTGTTCGTGACCCACGACCTGGCGGTGGCCGGAGGTTTCTGCCAGCGGCTGATCGTGCTCGATGGCGGCCGGATCGTGGAGGAGGGGCCGGCGGCGGCCCTGCTGGCGGATCCCCAGGCGCCGATCACCCGCACGCTCGTGGCCGCCTGCCCGCGGCTGCCGGCGCTCGCCTGAGCCCGTGCCGCGGCGTCAGGGCGTCGCCGGCCGACCCCCATGGCGGCGCCGCAGCAGCGCCAGCAGCTTCGCGAAGGCCGGCGGCGGCGGCGCCTCGAAGTGCATCCGCTCGCCGCTCAGCGGATGGTTCAGCCCCAGCCGCACCGCGTGCAGGGCCTGGCCGGGCAGCTCCAGGGGCAGCCTGCGGCAGCGGGAGTACACCGGATCGCCCACGATCGGGTGGCCGATGTGGGCGCAGTGCACCCGGATCTGATGGGTGCGGCCCGTGTCGAGCCTGAAGCGCAGCAGGGCGTGATCGCCGAGGCGCTCCAGCACGCTCCAGTGGGTGCAGGCGTGGCGGCCGGAGCCGTCGTGCACCACGGCGTACTTCTTGCGATCGGCCGGATGGCGGCCGATCGCTCCGATGATCGTGCCGTGGTCGGCGGCCGGTGCCCCATGCACCACCGCCAGGTATTCGCGCGAGGCCACCCGCCGCTGGATCTGAACCTGCAGCTTCACCAGCGCCTCCTGGCTCTTGGCCACCACGATGCAGCCGGTGGTGTCCTTGTCGAGGCGGTGCACGATGCCGGGCCGCAGCTCACCGCCGATGCCGGGCAGATCGGGGCAGTGGTGCAGCAGGCCGTTCACCAGGGTGCCGTCCTTGTTGCCGGGGGCGGGATGCACCGTGAGCCCGGCGGGCTTGTTGAGCACGATCAGATGGGCGTCTTCGTACAGCACATCGAGGGGGATCGCCTGGGCCAGCAGATAGGGCAGCGGCTCCGGCGGCGGCATCCACAGCTCCACGCGGTCGCCCTGGCGCAGGGGCGTCTTGGCGCGGCCGCCGGCGCCGTTCACGCGCACATAGCCGGCGTCGATGAACTTCTGGATGCGGGCGCGGCTCTGCTCCGGCCGCTGGCTCACCAGCCAGCGATCCAGCCGCATCGGCAGGGGCTTCGGGTAGGTGAGCGTCAGCAGCTCCCCCTCGCCTTCCCCGAAGGCACTCATCGCCCGGGTGGCGCGGGCACGCTGGCCGGGGGCGGCAGCTCCAGCGCCAGCGCCCCGAGCTGACCGCGGCGGAAGTCGTCGAGCAGGCGCTGGGCCATGCGGGCCGTGTCGCCACTGGTGTGGCGGCTGGCCGCCGCCGCCAACCAGCCGGCGGCATCGGCGGGCAGGGCCGTGCGAGCGGCGGCTGCGCCGGCGGCGAAGGTCTGGGCAGCCGCTGCCGGATCGAGGGCACTGCCGAACCAGGCAGCGCCGCCAGGAGCGCCTGGCACTCCCGCTTCCAGCGGCTCCAGGCGCTGCAGCGCCACCCCGTAGCGCCGCTGCAGCAGACCTGGCGGCACGCCCGCCGCCGCCACGGGCTCGAGACCGGCCAACAGCTGCACGAACGCCAGCGCCACCGCCTCGCCGTCATAGGCGGCCTGGCCGATGTCGTCGCAGATCGCCAGGTGCAGGGCCGCCCGCTGGTCGTCGAGCCGGGGCGGCAGCACGCCGGGGGCGTCGAGCAGATCCAGCTCCTGGCCGAGCCGCACCCAGCGCAGGCTGCGGGTGACACCGGCCCGGCGGGCGCTCGCCACCACCTTCTGGCGCACCAGGCGGTTGATCAGAGCCGACTTGCCCACATTCGGGAAACCGAGCACCAGCGCCCGCACCGGCCGCGGTTTCATGCCCCGCCCGGCCCGGCGGGCATTGAGGGCCTCCCCGGCGCGGATCGCCGCCTGCTGCAGCTGCTGCACGCCCGTGCCGGCGCGGGCATCGCACCACCAGGGCAGCTGGCCCTGGGCGCGGAACCAGCGGTCCCAGTCCTGGCGGGCGGCGGCGGGCACCATGTCGCGGCGGTTGAGCACCAGCAGGTGCGGCCGGGCGCCGATCCAGCGCCGCAGGCGCGGATGGCCGGTGGCGAGGGGAATGCGGGCATCGCGCACCTCGATCACCAGATCCACCTTCTCGAGGTTGGCCGTCAGCGCCCGCTCCGCCTTGGCGATGTGGCCCGGATACCACTGGATGGCAGGGGCGCCGGGGCCGGGCCGGGCCGGCGGCGCGGCCATCAGGGCACCACCAGCACCGGGCAGGGCGCCAGCTGGATCACCCGGGCGGCGGTGCTCTGCTGGTCGCTCTCGATCGCGATGCCGCGGGTGCCCATCACGATCACGTCGGCCTCGATCTCATCGGCCACATCGCCGATCACGAAGGCGGGCTTGCCCTCCCGCTCGATCAGCTCACAGGCGATGCCCTCCGCCTGGAAGCGGTCGCGGGCCTCCTCCAGCAGCCGCGCCACCGCCGCCGGATCGTCCTGGCCGGGCTCCACCACCGAGAGCAGCACCAGGCGGCCGGCGTGCTCGCGGGCCAGCTGCAGGGCCACGCCGGCGGTCTCCGCCGCCTGGCGGCTGCGGTCGATCGGGAAGAGGATGGTGTGGAACATCGGGAAGGCCGATATCGCGGCCGGAATAACGGGCTCAGATGTCTTTCCTAGCGCCGGGCGGGCGTGCTGCCAGCGGTGGGTCGCCCGCCGGGATCGGCGCGGGCGGGCGGCGGATCCGCCTCTGCCACAGGTTCGCCGGGGGGGCAAGGGGGGCAGCGGGCTATTCTCTCGCCCGTTTCCTCCTCCCCAGCCCATCCCATGGCGAAGCGATCCCTGGCCAGCCTCACGGCCGATGAGCTGCGCGGCAAGCGCGTCCTGGTGAGGGTCGACTTCAACGTACCGCTCGATGAGGCGGGCGCCATCACCGACGACACCCGCATCCGGGCAGCCCTGCCCACCATCGGCTTCCTGCGCGATCTCGGCGCCAAGGTGATCCTGGCGGCCCACTTCGGCCGGCCCAAGGGCCAGGTGAACGAGGGCATGCGCCTCACCCAGGTGGCCGCCCGTCTCTCCGATCTGCTGGGCGTGCCTGTGGAGAAGACCGAAAGCTGCATCGGTGCCGACGCCGAGGCCAAGGTGGCCGCCCTGGAGGAGGGGGGCGTGGTGCTGCTGGAGAACGTGCGCTTCTTCGCCGAGGAGGAGAAGAACGACGCCGCCTTCGCCGCGAAGCTGGCCTCCCTGGCCGAGGTGTACGTGAACGACGCCTTCGGCGCCGCCCACCGCGCCCACGCCTCCACCGAAGGCGTGACCAGGTTCCTCAGCCCCAACGTGGCGGGACACCTGATGGAGAAGGAGCTGGCCTACCTGCAGGGCGCCATCGACAATCCCAAGCGTCCGCTGGCGGCGATCGTGGGCGGCTCGAAGGTGAGCAGCAAGATCGGCGTGCTGGAGGCGTTGATCGACAAGTGCGACAAGATCCTGATCGGCGGCGGCATGATCTTCACCTTCTACAAGGCGCGCGGCCTGGCGGTGGGCAAGAGCCTGGTGGAGGAGGACAAGCTGGAGCTGGCCCGGGAGCTGGAGGCCAAGGCGGCGGCCAAGGGCGTGCAGTTCCTGCTGCCCACCGATGTGGTGCTGGCCGACAACTTCGCCCCTGACGCCAACAGCCGGATCGCCAAGATCGAGGCCATCCCCGACGGCTGGATGGGGCTCGACATCGGCCCCGATTCGGTGAAGGTGTTCCAGGACGCACTGGCCGACTGCCAGACCGTGATCTGGAACGGGCCGATGGGCGTGTTCGAGTTCGATGCCTTCGCCGCCGGCACCAACGCCATCGCCCACACCCTCGCCGAACTGAGCGCCAAGGGCACGATCACGATCATCGGCGGCGGCGACTCGGTGGCCGCCGTGGAGAAGGTGGGCGTGGCCGAGCGGATGAGCCACATCTCCACCGGTGGCGGCGCCAGCCTGGAGCTGCTGGAGGGCAAGGTGCTGCCGGGCGTGGCCGCCCTCGACGAGGTCTGATCGCGGCCTGATCGAGAGTTCTGATCCCGGCCGATCACCAGCGGCGCCCTGGCCGGCGCCGCCACGGCTGGGGGCCTCGACCCGCGGCGGGCCCCGTGCTCAGGGGCTGAGCTGGCTGCGCTCCGCCACCACCCGCACCCGCTTGGTGGTGCTCACGATGCCGTCGGGGTGCACCAGCAGCACCGCCCAGGTCTGGAAGCCGGGGCTGAGGGGCGCCTGCACGGTTTTGAACAGGCCACCGCCGCCGAGGGCACCGAGCTGGATCTCGGGGCTCTCCAGCGCCGCCACCTGCCGGGGGGTGAGGGCAACGATCCCACCGGCGGCCACCGCCCCCTCCAGGGGCTGCTCGAGCACCACATCCACGTCGTAGCGCTGACCGGTCAGCACGGCGTCGGGGATCTGCACCCGAACCGGCATGTCCTCGCCGCTGCGCAGGATCGACTGCTCGCGGAGCACCGTCTGGCCGTTGATGCGCCCGGCGCTGCTCTGGAGGGTGAGCAGCTGTCTGGCTTCCAGGGTGTAACGGCTGGGCGCCTCGCCGCGGCTGCCCGTCACCTTCACCTCCACCGTGGGCCGGCCGTCGCGCAGGGGTGGGCCGGCGCGCAGCTGCCAGCGGGCGTCGGGGAACTGGCGCGCCAGGGTGCGGCGCCGCAGTTCGAGCAGGGTGGGATCGAAGCCGGGGCCGGCCTCCAGCAGGGAGGTGAGGTCGCTGCCGGCGTTGAGGGCGGCCTCGAGGGCCTGGATCTGGCCGGGGCTGGCCGGCGCCGCCTGCAGGGCGGACGGCAGGGCGGCAAGGAGGGCGGCGCCGACGCTGGCGAAGGCGGTGGCGAAGGAAGTTCCCGCCCGGCGGGCGAGGGGGGAGCGCGGGGGCAGCATCGGGCAAGCCAGGACCAGCGGAGCGGCCCGAACGGAGCCCGTAAGTTAGGCGCGCCCTTGTGACCCCGGCCAGCGGCCCCGCCATGCCCCGGCTCCTGATCGCCGCCAGCGGCACCGGCGGCCACCTGTTTCCGGCCCTGGCCGTGGCCGACGCCCTGCCGCCGGAATGGCGGGTGCACTGGCTCGGCGTTCCCGACCGGCTGGAGCGCCAGCTCGTGCCCGGCCGCTTCCCGCTGCACACGGTGAAGGCCGGCGGCCTGCAGGGGCGGGGATGGCGCAGGCTGCTCAACCTGCTGCGCCTGGTGGGCGCCACCCGCTCCGTGCGACGCCTGATCCGGCGCGAGGGGGTCACGGCGGTGTTCAGCACCGGCGGTTACATCGCCGCTCCGGCGATCCTGGCCGCCCGCTGGTGCGGCGTGCCGGTGCTGCTGCACGAGAGCAACGCCGTGCCCGGCCGCGTCACCCGCCTGCTGGGCCGCCTCTGCCAGCGGGTGGCGGTGGGCCTGCCGGCGGCCGCCGCCCGCCTGCCCCACTGCAGGCCAGTGCTCACCGGCACCCCGGTGCGCTCGGAGTTCCTGGGGCCGGCCGCCCTGCCCGACTGGGTGCCCCCCGGCGCCGGTCCCCTGCTGGTGGTGATGGGCGGCAGCCAGGGGGCCCTGGGCCTCAACCGCATGGTGCGGCCCCTGCTGGCGGAGCTGAGCCGCGCCGGGGTGCGGGTGGTGTTGCTCACCGGGGGCAACGATCCCGAGGCGGGCCGGGCGGCAGCGCTGCCGGGCGTGGTGGAGCGGCCGTTCTGCGAGGCGATGGCCGGTCTGCTGCAGCATGCCGACCTGGCCGTGAGCCGCTCCGGCGCCGGCGCCCTCAGCGAGCTGGCGGTGTGCGGCACGCCGGCGGTGCTGGTGCCGTACCCGGCCGCCGCCGACCGCCACCAGGAGGCCAACGCCAACGCCGCCGCCAGCCTCGCCGCCGCCGTGATCGTGCAGCAGCACCCCCCGGAGAGTCCGGTGCTGCGGCGCACCCTCTGGCGCCTGCTGGGGCCCCGGCTGCGCGGCTGCGAGGCCGGGGCCGATCCCCTGGCGCTGCTGCGCCGCGGCATGGAGCGGCTGGCGATGCCAGATGCCCATCGGCGGGTGGCGCGGCTGATCACCGAGTTGCCGCTCACCGAGCCGCCGCCGGCCTGAGCTCGCCCCCCAGCGCCGCCACGATCCGGCGGTTGGCGCGGCGGCCCTGCAGGCCGATCCGCAGCCAGTGGCCATCCAGGCCGCTGAAGGAACGGCAGTCGCGCAGGAGGATCCCATGGCGGCCCCGCAGCGCCTGCTGCAGCGGCAGCAGGGAACCGGCCCCGTCGGGGCCGGAGCGGCTGTGCAGCAACAGGAAGTTGGTGGCCGAGGGCAGGGGCTCCACGCCGGGCAGCGCGGCCAGCGCCGCCTGCAGCCATGGCCCCTCCCGCGCCAGCCACGCCCCCACCCGCCGCTGCCAGCGCTGCGCCCGCCGCGGTCGCAGCAGCGCCACCCCCGCGGCGGCGGCCAGGGCGTTCACCGGCCAGGGATCGCGCCAGTCGGCCCAGCGCCGCAGCCGATCCGGATGGGCCAGGGCATAGCCGAGCCGCAGGCCCGCGATCGCGTGCAGCTTGGTGAGGCTGCGGATCACCACCAGGTTGGGATGGCGCTCCAGCAGGGGGATCAGCGACTGCTGCCCTCCGATCTCCGGCGCCGTGAGCGGCAGGAAGGCCTCGTCGCAGATCACCAGCGCGAAGCGGCGCAGCAGCGGCTCGAGCGAGGCGCGGCTCCAGAGCTGGCCGGTGGGGTTGTGGGGGTTGGTGAGCCACAGCACCGCCGCCGCCGGGGGATCGCCCAGGGGGAAGGCCTGGGGGAAGGTGGCGCCCCAGCGCAGGGGCAGCGCCAACGGCTGCACCGCCCCGCCCCAGCACTGCAGGGCGCGGGGATAGTCGGCGAAGCCCGGGGCCGGCAGCAGGCTGACGCCGGCGGCCGCCGCGTCCCGGGCCGCCCAGGTGCACAGCTCGGCCGCGCCGTTGCCCGGCAGCACCCAGGCCGGATCGAGCCCATGGTGGCGGGCGAGCGCCTGGCGGAGCCGCAGCAGCTCGCGGTCGGGGTAGGCGCGCAGCGGCCAGCCGGCGCAGGTGGCGGCCAGCTCCAGCCGCAGCGGCCAGGCGGGGCCGAACGGCACCAGGGAGGCACTGGCATCGAGCAGGTGCCGGGGGGGGCGGCCCAGCTCCCTGGCCACCGCCGCCAGGTTGCCCCCGTGGCGCCCGCTCGCATCGCCGCTGGCCATCGGTCCAGGCTAGGGCTGCCTTGGCTGGGGGCCGGCCCCCGGCTTGGGCTGGCGGGTCTGCCGTGGTTCCCGTGGCCGCCGGGCGTGCCGCCAGGCAGGATGCATCGGAAGTGGTTGCCTCCGCCCCGGTCGTGCCCTTGGCCTCCCCCGAGCTGCTCGACTCCGTGGTGCAGGGCATCGGCCGGGTGCTGCTGGGCAAGGAACACAGCGTGCGGCTGGCCCTCAGCTGCCTGCTAGCCGGCGGCCATCTGCTGCTCGAGGATCTGCCCGGCACCGGCAAGACCACCCTGGCCGAGGCCCTGGCCCGCAGCTTCGGGCTGGCCTTCAAGCGGGTGAGCTTCACCAGCGATCTGCTGCCGGCCGACCTCACCGGCATCAACGTGCTGGATCCCGGCAGCGGCAGCTTCCGCTTCCAGCCCGGGCCCCTGTTCAGCCAGGTGCTGCTGGCCGATGAGATCAATCGGGCCAGCCCGCGCACCCAGAGCGCGCTGCTGGAAGCCATGGCCGCCGGCCGGGTGAGCGTGGACGGCACCAGCCACGCCCTGCCCCAGCCCTTCATGGTGATCGCCACCCAGAACGGGCTCGACCAGGTGGGCACCTCAGCCCTGCCCGAATCCCAGCTCGATCGCTTCCTGATGCGCCTCAGCCTCGGCTTCCCCGCCCGCGCCGCGGAACGGGCCCTGCTGGCGGGCGAGGCGCTGGCGCTGGAGACGATGCCCGATCTGGGCCAACCTGCCGATCTGCTGGCCCTGCAGCAGCGCTGCCGCGAGCAGCACTGCGGCGAGGCCCTGCTCGACTACGCGCTCGATCTGGTGGCGGCCAGCCGCGCGCCGGAACAGGACGGCGCCCCCCTCTCGCCCCGGGCCTCCCAGGGTCTGCTCGCCGCCGCCCGGGCCTGGGCCCTGCTCGCCCGTCGCAGCTTCGTGACGCCCGCCGACATCCAGGCCGTGTTCCCGGCCGTGGCCGAGCACCGCCTCGATCCCGCCGGCCACGGTCAGCGCAGTGCAGCCCTGCTGCGCCAGGTGCATGCGCTCCGCTGAACCGGGTGGGGGCGACGGCGCACCCCCGTTCGGGCGCATTCACGCCGACGGCTCCCTGCGCCTGGGCCTGCGCAATGTCTACGTGCTGCCCACCCGCTTCGGCATGCTCTGGCTGGGGGGCGCCGCCATGCTGCAGTGGGTGGGGATCCAGACCCAGCGCAACGGCCCGTTGCTGCTCAGCTTCCTGATGCTGGCGCTGATGCTGCTGGCCCTGCATCTCACCCACCTGAACCTCGAGGGGCTGGAACTGCGCGCCGGCACGCCGCGACCGGGCTTCGCCGACGCACCCCTGCGCTATCCGCTGCAGCTCCTCAGCCGCTGCCGCCGCGAGGCCATCCACCTGCAGCTCGAGCCCGGGGAGCCGCTGCCGCTCCAACGCCTGGAGGCGGGCACCACCCAGGTCGGGCTCCCCTGGCACTGCCGCCGGCGCGGGCTGCAGCGGCCAGGACCGCTGCTGATCGCCACCCGCGCCCCGCTGGGCTTGTTCGTGTGCTGGAGCCGCTGGCAACCGGCCACCGCCCAGCTGGTGATTCCCGCCCGGCGGAGCGGGCCGGTGGCCACCGCCGGGGCCGACCTGGCGCCGCAGGCGGAGTCGTCGCAGCGGCTCGGAGCGCGGGAGGGCAGCGAGCACTGGCACGACCTGCGGCCCCACCGTCCCGAGGACGGCCAGGCGCGGCTGGCCTGGAAGGCCCTGGCCCAGGGCCGCGGTCGGTTGAGCAAACGCTTCCGCACGGCCGAGGGCGAGCCACACCTGCTGGCCCCGGCCGCCGGGGTGCCGCACGAGCAGGCCCTCGAGCACCTCAGCGCGGCGGTGTGGCAGCTCGGCCAGCGGGGCGAGCGCTACGGCTTGAGGCTGGCCGGCGGGGCCATTCCCCCGGGGCAGGGGCGGGAGCATCGCGACCGCTGCCTGCGGGCCCTCGCCCTGAGCCGCAGAGCCGATGAACCCGTGAGCTGAACCCATGCGCCGATGAGCATCACCCTGGCGCTGCCCTCCCGTCGTCTCCAGTGGCTTGCCCAGGCGTTTCTGGTGGCCGCCTGCGTCGGTCTCGACGTCGGCTGGCTGCTGGGGGCCCTGACCCTGGCGCTGGTGCTGATGGCGGGGCTGAAGCTGCTGGAGGCCCGCAACCGCCAGGGCCGGCGACTGGTGGCCCTGCTGCAGGTGGTGTCCTGCGGCCTGATTGCCGCCCAGCAACCCGACCTGCTGCCCAGCATCGTGCAGCTGGGCGCCACGGTGCTCGCGCTCGCCGGATTGCTCCAGCTGGAAACCGGCCAGGCCCTGGCCTGGCGCCCACTGCTGCGGCGCAGCCTGCGGCTCCTGGCGGCGGCGCTGCCGATGGCCCTGGCGCTGTTCCTGCTGGTGCCGCGGATCGGGCCCTTCGGCCCCGGTATCGGCGGTCCCGGCGCCCGGGCCGACACGGGCCTCAGCGACAGCCTTGATCCCGGCTCGATCGCCGCCCTGGTGAACGACCCCGCACCGGCGGCGCGGGTGGCCTTCAGCACCAACCAGCCGCCGCCGCCCCAGGAGCGCTACTGGCGGGTGCTCGTGCATCCGCTGTTCACCGGCGCCACCTGGGAACGCCATCCCCTGGCGGAAAGCGACCGGCCGGCGCCCCCCCTGCCCGCACCGACGGGCGAACCCTTCGCGGATCAGGTGTGGCTGGTGGAGCCGAGCCGCTTCCGGGCCGTGCCCTGGGATGGCAAGGCACGGCCGCTCGACGCCGCCCTGAGGCCCGAAGCGAGCGGCGAGCTGCGCTTGCTGCGCCCAGCCCTGGGGCGGCGCAGCTACCGCCTGCTGGAGCAGGCCCAGCCCCTCGGCTGGCAGCGGCAGCTCCCCCGGGGCTACGAGCTGAGCCTGCCCGGCGGCGCCAACCCCCGCCTGCTGGAACTCGGCCGCAGCTGGGCGGCGCTGCCGGATCCGGCCCTTCGCGTGGAGGCCGCCCGGCGCTTCTTCACCAGCCAGGATTTCCGCTACACCACCACCCCCGGGCGCCTGCCGGATCGCGACGGGCTCGATGTCTTCCTGTTCGAACAGCGGCAGGGCTTCTGCGGCCACTACGCCAGCGCCTTCAGCGCCCTGATGCGGGCCGCGGGGGTGCCGAGCCGGGTGGTGAGCGGCTATCTGGGCGGACGCTGGGTGCAGCCCCTGGGCGGCAACAGCTTCCTCGAACTGCGCCAGCTTGATGCCCACGCCTGGAGTGAGGTGTGGCTCCCCGCTGCCGGCTGGCAGCGGGTGGATCCCACCCGCTGGCTGCCGGGGGCGACAACGGCCTCCGCTGGACCCGCCGCCCGGGAGGAGCGATCCCGCTGGCCCCTGGCCCGGCAGGGGCGCTGGCTGCGCGAGCAGTGGTGGGGCCTCGATGTGGCCTGGAGCCGATGGTGGCTCGGCTTCGACCGCGCCAACCAGGACAACCTGCTGCGCTGGCTGCTGGGGGGGCGGCTCTGGGCCGTGGGCTGGCTGCTGATCGCCGCGCTGGGTGTGGGGCTGGCGGCCGCCCTGCTGCTGCTGCGCAGGCCCCAGCGGCCGCGGGATCGGCTCAGCCGCGAGCTGGCCGGGTTGCTGCGGGTGCTGGAGCGGCTGAGGATCCGGCCGGAGCCGGGTGAAACCCTGGAAGCGCTGGCGGCCCGGGCCGGTGGGAGCCATCCCCCGCTGGCCGAGCCCCTGGCGGAGCTGGCCGCCTGCCATGGCGAGCTGCGCCACGGGCCGAAGCTGAATTCCCGCGAACGGCGCCGGATCAGCCGGCGCTGGCAACTGGCCCTGCGGCGCCTGAAAGGGAGCGGATCGGCGCTATAAGCCAGGGATCCGGATCCAAACCATGAAGCGCCAGGGCTGGCTGGGACTGCAGGTGCTGCTCGCTGGCGCCGTACTGGTGGCGCAGCCCGCCGCCCGGGCGGGGGATGCCCAGCTGTTCAGGCTGCTCGAGAAGCGCGTCTGCCCGCGCTGCAACCTGGCCGACGCCGACCTGGTGCATGCGGACCTGCGCGACGCCAGGCTCCAGGGAGCCCAGCTGCAGCGCGCCAACCTCAGCCAGGCCCGCCTGGATGGAGCCCGCCTGAATGGAGCCGACCTCAGCTTCACGAGCCTCAACGGCGCCTCCCTGCGCGGGGCCGATCTGCGGGCTGCGCGGCTGGAGGGAACAGACCTGCGCTACGCCGATCTGAGCGGAGCCCAGATCGATCCGGATGCGCTCAGCCGCACCCACTGGCAGCAGGCCCGCGGGTTGCCCACCGGCCAGATGAGCTACGCCGTCCTCCACAACGCCGGCGTGGAGGCGGCCCAGGCGGGCCGTTTCCCGGAGGCGGAACGGTGGTTCAGCGATGCGATCCGCCGGGAGCCCGAATCGGCGATCACCTGGGTGGCGCGGGGCATCAGCCGCGGCGAGCAGGGCAATTTCGCTCTGGCGGCGACGGATTTCAACTACGCCGCCAGCCTGTATCAGGTGCGCGGCGAGAAGACGGAAGCCGAGATGCTCACCAAGGCGGCGGAACAGATGAACAAGCCCAAGGACAAGCAGGATTCCGGCAACGGCATGGGCAGCCAGCTGCTCGGCGGCACCCTCTCGGTGCTGAAGTTCATCGCGCCCCTGGCGGCCAAGGTGTTGATGCCTGTTGGCGGCCTGTGAGCCGGATGGGGCAGCTGTGGCCTGCGGCGGCCGGCTGAACGGTCTGTCTGGGGGTGGCAGGTGGCACAGCGGCCTGGGCGCTCAGTGGTGGATGCTGCGGGTGGCGATTCTCGCGATCCTGAGCAACCAGGGTCCACGCGGATGGGCATGGAGTGTGTTGGCAAACGGCACCGCACAACCCTCAATGTGCTGCTCCGCACCCAGTGGCGGGGATCGATCGCTGAGACCGCTTCTGGCGCAGCGCCTTTTTCTCGCTCAGGTGAGTCTTGACTCCAACAGCCTGGGCGTGGCCATCGCCCAGAGGCCTTGCACCGCAGGCGATCGGCTCCACCGCTGACGTTGCACGGGGTGGGGACCCCGGGTGGGCAGGCCCGTTTCTCTTTCGCAGACAGCCTGTCAGCCGGCTCTGGGCGGTAGCGCATTCCGGGTGAGTGCAGCTCCTGGCCACGGCCGCCAAGCCAGCCCGATTGCCATTCTTCCCCCCCTCTGCTGGCTCAATTCCCGCTGCGCGCCCCCGACGCCTGAACGTTTTCGCCTCTGCCGCTCACCCCCCCGCCTGCTTGGGCCGGAACCCCTCCTTCTCCAGGGCCGTCAGGGCGGTCGCCACCTGATCGCCCTGCAGCTCGATCACGCCGTCCTTGAGGGTGCCGCCTGTGCCGGCAGAGGCCTTGAGGGCCTTGAGCAGGGCACGCGCCTCGGACTCGGGGATCTCCAGGCCGGTGATCGCCGTCACGAGCTTGCCGCCCTTGCCGGCCCTGGTGCGCTGTACCCGCACCCGCTGCTGGCCCCGTGGGGCGGTGGGCGCTGGTGGCTGTGGCCGGGCCGTGCTTGCGCCGGAGCTGAATTCCTGCCAGCCCCCCTTGCTCGCCATCGCGGCTGTCCCCGCATCACCGTGAGGATTCTGAAGGGCTCCAGGGCGGCTGCTCGGATCCGGTCCCCGAGTGGCCAGGAGACCGGGCGGCCGTCAGCCGGCCGGCGCCAGGGCCAGCCCCCGCTGCAGGCGCGTCTCGAACACGTTCCCGAAGCGCGCGAAGCGCTTGCGCGCGAAATCGGGGTCGCGGAAGAAGGCCAGCGCCTCGCCCACGCCGCTCGGCCCGCGGCCACCACCACCGGCCCGGCAGTGCCACCGCCCGTCCCACCACCAAGCCATGCCAATCGTCCAGCTGGTCTGATCAGCTGGGCCTGGCCGATTCATGACATCGGCTCGAGACGGCCTCGCCTCTGGTCTTCCTCAGTCCTCACCCCGCTGCATCAACGCTCAGGAGGCCAAGACCCAGCGTTCGCCCCTGCTGGCCAGGGCCGCGAAGGGTTGCTGCTGCTGGGCTGCGCAACCGCGACACCTCGACACATCACAAACACCGCCCGCCCGCTTCCGGCAGCATGGCTTCCTGGATCCGCCGCCTGGGCTCCATGGCTCCCCCTCCCCGATCCGGTCGTGGCTTCGGTGCCGATGCCAGTGGCGCGGTGTGGGAGGTGGGGCTGGTGACGCTGCCGGCCGATGTGGCCCAGGAGGATCGCAGCACGGTTCGTCCCCTGATTGCCCTGGTGATCGAGGCCGGAGGCCCAATCCGCAGCTCGGCCGTGGGCCCTGCCGATCAGCCGCTGGAGGTGCTGGAGCCGGCGATCGCCAACGCCCTGCACGACCCCGAGGCCCCCTGCCGGCCCGGCCCGCCGCGGCGGGTGGTGGTGAACCGGGCGGACCTGCTCGAGCTGCTGCCGCCGCTGCTGCCGGCAGCGGTGATCAGCCAGGGCGCCACCCCCCAGCTCGATCGGGCCGTCAGGCTGATGCGCGAGCAGCTCGCCGCCGGCGAGGATCGGCTCGGCACGCAGGCGCTTTCCACCTACCTCACCGCTGACATCGGGCCGGAGGCGGTGGCGCGCTTCTTCGAGGCCGCCGCCGCCCTGCATCAGCGCCGCCCCTGGGAGCGCATTCCCAGCGATGGGCATACCTTCCAGGTGAGCTGCAGCGCCCTGGCGATCCAGGGCTGGGTGGGTTGCGTGATCGGTCAGATGCGCAGGGATTACGGCGTGATCCTGTTCCAGTCGCTCCAGGATTACGAGCGCTATGTGGAGTTGGGCCGACGGTTCGAGGCGGGAGATCGCGGCGCCATGGATGCAGCGCCGCATCACCGCGCCATCAACTTCGAGGCGAAATCCGCGATGCCGCCGCCGCTGCTCAAGGAGATCAGGCGATACGGCTGGCCGGTGGCCCCTGGCGATGCCTACCCCACCGTGATGCTGATCGAGCCGCCGCAGGAGCTCAAACCACCCCGCCGCATCGATCTGCAACAGCTGGAGGCGGTGGCCCTGGCGCTGGTGGCCTGGATCGAGGCGGAGCCCCAGATCGCCCGCCTCTGGCAGCAGCCCTCACCGAAACGGCGCCGCTTCCAGGTGGAGGTGGGCGGTGAGCGGGTGTCGGTCACCATCGGCGTGGTGGCCATGCACGAACAGCCGCACCAACCGCCCGCGGCGCCAGCAGCGCCCCCCACGCCCGCGGCACCAGCAGCGCCCCCCAAGGTGCCCGCCGCTCTCCGGGAGACGGTGGACAGGCTGCTGGCGCGCATCGATCCCTTCTGCGCCCGCCACCTCGATGACGACTACCGCGCCCTGATCCACGAGGCGGTGGCCGCCCTGGCCCGCAAGCGGCCCTCGCCGCTGCTCAAGGGGCGCGACGCCTCCTGGTGCGCCGGCGTGGTGCATGCCATCGGCGCCGCCAACTTCCTGTTCGATGCCTCCCAGAGCCCCCATTGCAGCGCCGCCACGATCGCCGATCACTTCGGCGTGGCCACCAGCACCTCCCACAACCACGCCAAGAAGGTGCGTGACCTGCTGAAGATCACCCCCTTCAGCCCCCGCTGGTGCCTGCCCAGCCTGCTCGACTCCTCCGAGATCCCCTGGATCCTGGAGGTGGATGGGTTCCTGCGCGACATCCGCAGCCTGCCGATCGAGGTCCAGCTGCAGGCCGCCGCCAAGGGGTTGATTCCCTCTGTGCCGGCCCTGCGGGATCAGCCGCGTGGTCGGCCTTAGTCGGCCGTGGCTTTGGCCCGGAGGATCCGCTCGACGACCCGCCCAGCCAGCGGGGGGTGAGGGCAGGCGGCTCGCCCTGGCCGCGCTCGTGCGCTTGGCGCCTCAGGCTGTGGGAGCCCGCCGGCCACCGCCAGCCATCGCGACCCGCCAGGCCGCAGGGCAGGAGGAAGGGGGCTCAGGTGTTGAGGAGGTGATCCAGCGTCACCAAGCGGTAGCCGCGTTGACGCAAAGCGGGCACCACTCGACGCAGCAGCTCCAGCGTGGCCGGCAGGGTGCCGGGCCGGTCGTGCAGCACAAGAATGGCGCCGGGATGGGCGTTGCTCAGCACAAACCAGGCCATCCAGGTCAGCGGTGGGTGGAAGGTGTCCCAGGGGAAGATCGACCCCAGCACCAGCTGGTAGCCCCGCGACTCCAAGCTGTGCAGCATCGAGGGGCGAATCCAGCCACCGCCGGGCCGGAACCAGCGCAATGGCAGCCTGCGAGGCGACGCGGCACCCCGCAGGTCGGCGGCGGCCCGAGCAAAGGCCTGGCGGAAGCTGGCGGGGCTGAGGCGGGCGGACACGCTGTCTTCGTGCATGTGGTGGCCGATGGCGTGGCCATCGGTGAGGGCCTGGGCCAGATAGGCCGGATCGCCGCGATCGAGGTGGCCGCTGATCACAAACAGGGTGGCCGGCACCTGCAGCTTCCGCAGCAGGGCCAGCAGTTCGGCGCTGTCGGGGCTGGGACCGTCGTCGATCGTGAGCGCCAGCTCGCGGCGACGCCCATCACCGCAGAAGATCACGCCCGGCAGCAGGGGCGCCAGCAGGAAGCGCGCCAGCAGGCTGGGGCGCAACAGCACGATCAGCGCAAGAAGGAGTGCCAGCACGGTGAGGCTGGCGATCGCGCCGGCGATGGGGGGATTCATTCTTTAGTCAAGGCTGTGCTGAAGCAGAGAAAAAGGCGACCGCCGTCCTCAGCCATCCTCTGCCTCCACCAGCCCCCGTCGCCCCATCAGCTCCAGGAAAATCCGCAATCGCGCTCGATTGATGGCGGGGGGGGGGTCGAGTTGGACTCGGGCGGAAAGCAGCGCTGCCTGATCAAGTCGCTCAAGGCTTTCTCTCTGGCGTTCAGCTGCTTCAGCCTGGGGGTCTTGCGCCCCAGCTGCTCGATGTCTTTCTTGATTTGCCTTGTTCTCTCTCTGCTCCGCTCACTATTGCTGTCGGACTGCTTCATCCGCAGTTCGTGCTGAATCTTGCGCGGCTCGTAGTGTAGCTACGCTGCTCGTAGCCTGGATCGCGTCGCTAATTCAGCGTCGACAACAACTGTCGTCACCGAGGCAGCGATGCAAGGGATTCCCCATTGCTGGGGGAGTGGGAAACTGCGGCCGGCGATGGAGATGTGGTCATCGGAGGTGAGCAGGGCGATCAAGCCGAGAATCAGGCCGACCAGGGCTTGGAGGATCCCTGGCGGATCGAGGCCCAGCCGGCGGCGTTGCGTGGTTGGTGATTCTGGCGGAAGCGGTGGCGTGTCGCTGCCGCTTGAGAAGGTGGGTCCGGGGCTGAGGGGGCTGCTGGCAAGGCGCCCCGCCGCGTTGGCAGAGCCGGCCTGCTCACCGCAACGGGTTGTTCCAACGCAGCCCCGCAAAGCGGCTGAAATCACTGTCGTTGGAGTGGACCACCGCCTGGTTCTCGATCGCCAGAGCGGCGATGTGCGCATCGGTAAGCAGGGCGCTCTGCAGCACACCGGTCTCGCAGAAGCTCGACAGGATGGCGAAATGGCGCGGGCCCGGCTGCAGGATCAAAACCGAAGGACGCTCCAGCCAACGTCCCAGCTGGCTCAGGGCGATATCCATGGCCATCGGCCGCTGCATGACCGCTCGGCTGGTCATCAGCCGCACAAAGCCCAGGGCCACCACCCAGGCGATTGCCACCGGCTGGGAACCATCCAGGCATGACTCCCACCAGCGCCTGGCCTGCTGATGCAAGGGTGCATCCGTGTTGTAGGCATACACCAGCAGGTTCACATCGGGCAGGATCACGCCGTGTCTCCATCGCGGGATTGCTTCCGAAGCAAGGCCTCGATCTCCAGGCCATCCACCAGCTGATTGAGCCGCAATGGGTCAATGCCCGGCATCCACCCACAGGATTGGGGCTCCACCACAAACGGCTCCGGGCCGGCGGCGGCGCTATCGGCCTGGCCGAGGCCGCGGCGCAAGGTTTCATTCACCACCGCCTTGAAGCTCCGGCCCGTCAGCCGTGCCGCCCTGTTGAGGGCTTCGGCCAGATCATCATCCAGGGTGAGGGTGGTGCGCATGGCCAAGGAGGGCGCCTGATCTTGCCTTAAACATCATGATGTCTTGTTAGAACAACGTCAAGATGGCGGGATGGCGGGATGGCGGGTGGCTGGCTGCCCCCCCCCCGATGTGCTCGGCCCCATGCCCTCTGAATTCAGCCGGCTCCTCCTCCTCCTCCTCCTCCTCCTCCTCCTCCTCCTCCTCCGACCTGCCGATTCAGGAGGACACCCTTGATCCGATCCGCTGGTTCATCCCGATCCTGAACCGCCTGCCGTGGCTGAACCGCCACGGCCTAGGCGACCGGCTGGTGGCCAACCTCTACGGGCCGCTGGAGCAGCAGGCCGCGCTGCGCCTGCGGGACCATCCCGTGAAACCCCAGATCCGCCGCTGCCGCGAGGGCGCCAGCTTCATGGGCTTCGTGGTGCGGCCGGGCCGGTTGCGGGTGCGCAACCACAACCTGTGTAGCGGCCGCCGCCGCCGCCTACAACAGCAGCGCCGGGCGCTGCTGGCGGGAACGCTCAGCGTCACTGCCGCCCGCATCAGCCTGCTCAGCTGGACGCTCACCTGGCCCGTGGCCACACCTGGCGGCTGCGGCGCCGGTTGTTTGCGGGCCTGGCCTATGCGGCCGACCTACCCTGAAGCAGGACGTGTCGCGCAGCTGTTGCGCGGCGGCTCGTGGAACAACGACCCCAGGAACTGCCGCTCGGCCACCCGCAACCACAACCAGCCCGACGACAACGCCAACAACAACGTAGGTTTCCGTGTGGTCTGCCTCCCCCAGGACCCTTCCATTAACTCCTGATCCATCAATCCCTCAACACTGGCTGTTGCTTATTCCTGGCTGTTGGGTTGCGGCTGTTGATGATTGTGTTGATTGCGCGGCTGTTGGCTGTTCATCCTGGCTCCGGAGGCGCATCGATTTCAGTGAGCCCGGTGCAATGGGCTGTCTCACCCTTTAGTTGACGCAGATGGACACAAGAGTTGCGGTTGTGGCGAGGGAGGATGTCGCTGAGATTGTGTGTTCGCCATTGATCCTATGGAGCGAAACTCTCATCGGTGACATCGCGTGAGCCGTGGAGAATGCGCTCGATCCTCACGAGCTCTGGAATGAGTGAGAAGGCAGTCACATAGCGCTGGTGAACGCAGGGGCGCAGCCCCTCTCCCAGCTCAGCCCGGGCGGGATGAGGCCTGGGGGTGGTTGGCAAGCTTCTGGCAGTGGGCCATCAACTCCGCAACAAAGCCGGCGGCGCGTTGCGGAGTTGTCCCTGGCGATGTCGTCACCGATCTCCTGCAGGTCGGCTACGGCCTGGGGAGAGCTCACAGCGCATCAGCGGGTGGGCCCTTGCTCAACCCAGTTCTGGTATCGAGCCTGCAGTTCGGTGCTCACGTGCTGCAACGGTCTGCTGGGGCCGCTGTTGATCCCCTGCTGGATGTCGGCGCGGAGGGCCTCCAGCTTCAAGGCCCGGAGCTTCTCGCGATCCTCCAGGGCCCGGAGCCCGTTGCGGATCACCTCGCTGGCACCGGCATAACGGCCCTGCTGCAGCTGGTCCTTGATGAACTGCTCGAAATGCTCCCCGATGACGTAGCTCGACGGCATGGCGTCCTTCCTGTTCCCAGCCATGCAACGATCAATGCCTGATCGCTGTGACAACCGGATTCCGCAGGCCTCCCCCCCGTTCGCAAGGGGTCGGTGCTGCTCCCGGGGGTGCTCAGCGCAGCAGCTCGATCCGCGGCGGCAGGGTCAGCCCGGCCCACAGGCGATCACAGGTGAGCACCGGCAGGTTGAGGCGCAACCCCAGGCTCAGGCAGGCGCGATCCGCCAGCGACAAGCCGAGATTTCGCGTCTGGGGCCAGAGCAGGGCGGCCGTGTCGGCATCCGCGGCGGAGAACGGCTCCACCGCCAGGCCAAGTGCCTGCAGCCCTGGCGCAGGCCCTCCACCTCCACGCCGGCAGACAGGCACTTCTGCACCACCTCGGCCCCGTTCACGCTGGTGATCACCGCCGTTCCGCGTACGCCATCCAGCGCCTCGGATCCGGGCTCCGCTCTCCGAGAGGCCACCAGGGCAGAGGCATCCAGCACCATGCGCATCACGCCCCTTCCCGGTGTGCCCGCTGGCGCCGTTCCGCCTGCGGTTCATCCACCAGCTGCCGTTCGGCCGGCACCCTGGTGTGGCGCGCGCAGGCGCTCCTGGCGTCCCAGGGTCACCTCCACCGCAGGACCGGCCTGTTCCATCGCTGTTCACCCGGGATGTGCCACATCTCAGGGAATGTGGCACTGCCTCCTCGCTGTGACACAGCTGGGCCCCGCCCCGGGCCCGCCGATTCGTCGGCCCGCGTCCAGCCCCATCGGCTGGCGGGTTTCGAACCCCTGCGCGGCCCGGATCGATGCGGGTTGGGCAGGCGCTGGCGATGCCCTTCTGCCCCTCCAGAGGGGATCTCGTCATCCGCTCGAGCAGGCTGGCGAGCGGCAGCGGCGTCGGTTTCCACGAGTTGGTGGACCGTGCCCCCCAGCCCCGCTCCCTAGGTTGGCCCCACCTGCATGCCCCCACCGGTGACCGCCACCGTTCCCCCCGCCCAGGGCACCGTTCCTGATGCCGCCAGCCTGGCCGTGCAGGCACGCCCCACGGCCGCCGGCCGCTTCGGGCGCTTCGGCGGCCAGTACGTGCCGGAAACCCTGATGCCCGCCCTGGCGGAGCTCGAGGCCGCCGCCGCCGAGGCCTGGGCCGATCCGGCCTTCACCGAACGGCTCGATCACCTGCTGCGCACCTACGTGGGCCGGCCCACGCCGCTCTATGAGGCGCAGCGGCTCAGCGAGCACTACCGCCGGTCGGAGGGCGGCCCGCGCCTCTGGCTCAAGCGCGAAGATCTCAACCACACCGGCGCCCACAAGATCAACAACGCCCTTGGCCAGGCCCTGCTCGCCCTGCGCATGGGCAAGCAGCGGGTGATCGCCGAAACCGGTGCCGGCCAGCACGGCGTGGCCACCGCCACCGTGTGCGCCCGCTTCGGCCTGGAGTGCGTGGTGTACATGGGCGCCGAAGACATGCGCCGCCAGGCCCTGAACGTGTTTCGCATGCGCCTGCTCGGCGCCACCGTGCAGCCGGTGACCGCGGGCACCGCCACCCTCAAGGACGCCACCAGCGAAGCGATCCGCGACTGGGTGACCAACGTGGAGAGCACCCACTACATCCTGGGCTCGGTGGCGGGGCCGCACCCCTACCCGATGCTCGTGCGCGACTTCCACGCCTGCATCGGCAGGGAGGCCAGGGTCCAGTGCCAGGAGGCTTTCGGCCGCCTGCCGGATGTGCTGGTGGCCTGCGTGGGCGGCGGCTCCAATGCCATGGGCCTGTTCCATCCCTTCGTGGAAGACACCGCCGTGCGGCTGATCGGTGTGGAGGCCGCCGGTGAGGGGGTGGCCAGCGGCCGCCATGCCGCCACGATCACCCAGGGCCGCATCGGTGTGCTGCACGGCGCCATGAGCCTGCTGCTGCAGGACGAGGAGGGCCAGGTGCGGGAGGCGCACTCGATCAGCGCCGGCCTCGACTACCCCGGCGTGGGGCCTGAACACAGCTACCTGCGCGAGATCGGCCGGGCCGAGTACCTCGCCGTCAGCGACGACGACGCCCTGCGGGCCCTGCGCCTGGTGAGCGAGCTGGAGGGGATCATCCCGGCCCTGGAAACCGCCCACGCCTTCGCCGCCCTCGAGCAGCTCTGCCCCACCCTGGCCCCCGGCACCGAAGTGGTGCTCAACCTCTCCGGCCGTGGCGACAAGGACGTGAACACCGTGGCCGACCGCCTCGGCGGCCTGGCCGGATGAGCCCGCGCCGGCACGCAGCTCGCTCCGCGAGCCGGTGCGGGTCCCCTCAGTTCAGCAGCCGCTCCAGCACCCGCGCCACGGAGTGCACGGCGGCGCGGGCCGTGGCATAGGCCATGCGCATCGGCCCCACCAGGGCCACCAGGCCCTGGCCGCCATCGGCGCTGCCATAGCTGGCCTGAACCACTGAGCAGCCGGCCAGGGCGGCCTGGGGATGCTCGCTGCCGATCCAGATCGCCTCGCCTGCCCCCAGCACGAGCTGGGGATCGGCCTCCACCAGCTGCACGAGGGGCAGCAGGGACGGCCCCTGCTGGAAATCCGGCTGGCCCAGCAGTCCCCCCAGGCCGGACGCCCAGGTGTGGCCGGCAGTCAAGCGCTGCAGCTGGGCATGGCTGTCGAGCGCCTGGCGCAGCAGGGTGCCGCCACGTTGCAGCTCCCGGGGCAGCTGGTGCCACTGCAGCGCTCCGCCCCGGTTGGCGAGCTGCCGGTTGGCCCAGCGCTCCAGGGCCTCCAGCTCCCGCCCGCCTCCGGGCGGGAGGCGCAGGTTGAGGCTGGTGGCCGCCGCCGCACCCTCCACCAGGAACACGAGCAGCCGGTCACCCTCGGGCACCAGCCGCAGCGAGCGCAGCAGGCTCCGGGGCGGACGGGGTCGGCTGATCAGGCTGAGCAGCCCGGTGAGATCGGCCAGCCGCCGGGTGAGCAGCAGCAGCAGGTCGTCGAGGGCGGCCCACTGCAGGCTCAGCCCCGCCAGTTCCCGCTCCAGCTGCAGCGCCGCGGCACCGGGAGCCGGCATCAGCTGATTCACATAGTGGCGGTAGCCCTGCTGGCTGGGGATCCGGCCGGCGGAGGTGTGGGGCTGGGTGAGCAGCCCCCGCTGTTCGAGCACCCCCATGGCCGAGCGCACCGTCGCCGGACTGGCCGGCAGGCCGAAGCGCCGCACCAGCGTGCGGCTGCCCACCGGTTCCATCGTGTCCACGTAGTGGCGCACCGCCAGTTGCAGCACGTCCTGCTGGCGGCGGGTGAGGGCCGGCGGGCCGGCGCTGGTGCGGCTGATGCCGCTGGAGGGGGTGGGGGCCAAGGGCGGCGCGGTGCCGGAGTGGATCGTGCCGGCGATCGTAGGCAGGGTGAACCGCTTTCCTGGCACCCATCGCTCGGGGGTCCATCGCTGGGGGCTGCCGCCCGGGGGGGGCCGCCGTGCGGGATCGGGTGCCTAGTAGCGGGGCACCGACGGATCCACCTCCACGCTCCAGGCATCGAGGCCGCCCTGGAGGTTCCACACCGGGCCGTAGCCCTGCTGCTGGATCAGCCAGCAGCCGAAATGCCAGCTGCGCACCCCGGCGTGGCAGAGCACCGCCACCGGCAGGTCGCGGCGCAGCCGCTGGTCCAGATCCGCCAGCCACACACCCGAGCGGCTCAGGGGCAGATGCACTACGGGATGGGGGAAGCGGGCCAGCTCCAGCTCCGTGTCCTCGCGCACGTCCACGAGCTGCAGGGGCTCGCCGCTGGCCAGACGGGCCTGGAGGTCGCGGGCCGTGATCGGGGCGGGGGTGCTCACCGTGGGGGTAGCGGGCAGGATGGACCCATCCTGCTCGGGGCGCATGAAGGCCCGCCGGTTTCTGGCGATCCTGCTGGCGGCGGCACTGCTGCTTCTCAGCCTCGGGGCCACCGCCTGGTGGTGGGTGCTGGCTCACGCGCCGCTGCAGCTCCAGCACCGGCCCCTGGCCGTGCCCCTGGCGGCGCGGTTCGTGCCGCGGCGGGCGCCCCTGTGCCTGTTCCTGCTGAGCGATGGGGAGGAGCCGGTGGCCTACGCCAGGGCCGTGGCACCGCCCGCGCAGCGCGGCAGCGCCGCCGGAGCCATCGCCCGCCTGCGTGATGGGGCCTTCGCCGCGGCCGGACTTCACTATCCCAGTGAACTCAGACCCTGGCTCGCTCCGGAGATCGGGCTGGCGCTGGTGGCCAGTGCCGACCCGGAGCGCGCCGATGGCTGGTTGCTGAGCCTGCGCGGCCGTGGCGGCGACGGAGCGCGCCGCTTCCTGCAGCGCTTCTGGCAGACCCGCAGCCTGGCCGGCACCGACCTGCAGATCAGCAGCTACCGGGGCATGGGACTGATCAGTGGCCGCGGGGCGCTGGTGGGCACCACGGTGGTGCCGATCGCCACCGCCCTGGTGAACGACGATCTCGTGCTGATCGCCTCGGGGCGGGGCGTGCTCGAGCAGGCCCTCGACGTGTCGCAGATCGATGCGCTCAATCTGGCCGCCAGTGACGACTTCCGCCGCGGCATCGACAGCCTCGGCGAGGGGGTGGCCCTGCTCCGCGCCCGGCCCGCCGCGCTCGGCCCCTGGCTCGGGATCCCGCCGGCTCCCCTGGAGCAGGCCGGCATCGACGCGGTGCTGGCGGCCCTGCGCCCGGAGGGGGCCGGTCTGGCCCTGGATGCCGTGCTCAGCCGCGCTTCGCCCGCCGATCCCGAGGACTGGACCCTGGATCCCGCAGCCCCCGATCGGGCCGCCGCCCTGCTCGCTCACCTGCGTGGGGAGGCCGGCAGCCTGGCCCTGCTGCAGAACCCGGCGGCGGCGCCCCCGTTCCTGCAGCCCCTGCTGGCCCGGTCCCTGGCGGATGTGGCCAGTCCGGTGCCGGCGCTGGTGGCTGCCGCCGAGCCCTCGCTGCTGCTCTGGGCGCGGGGGCCGGCGGGCTGGCTGCTGGGCACCGGCCGCAACGATCCCGGCCCCGAAGCCCTGGTGCCGGCCCTCGCCGCTGAGGGGCTGATCGCGGCTCCCCTGCAGCTGCCCGCCGGACCCCAGGTGCAGGTGTGGACCCGCCTGGCGGCGGGCGAGGGGCGCAGGGGCCGCGCCCCCGCCGGCCAGCTGGCGGCCGAGCTGGCCGCTGCCCGCCTCGGCCAGGGCGAGCTGGCCTGGTGGAGCGGCGAGCTCACCTGGCTCGAGCAGCAGCTGGAGGATCGCCAGGGGCCCCGCCGCCGGCTGGAGCAGCTGCGGGCCCTGGATCGCGGCGGTGCGGGGTTCCAGTGGGCCGCCGAGGGTCGCCAGGCCCGCGCGCTGCTGGCCGGCTGGAGCCCCTGGCGGCTGCTCTCCGGCCTGGCGGGTGAGCCCCTGGCGGAGTCCGCCGACGGCCTAGCCCTGGCCCTCTCCCCCGAACCCGGGGGCTACCGCCTCCGGGCCCACCTCGATCTCGCCTGAGGCCATGGCTGCCGAGCGCCGACTGCTGCTGCTCCGTCACGGCATCGCCGAGGAGCGGGGCGGCGCCACGCCCGAACCGCTCCGGGCCCTCACGCCGGTGGGCCGGCGGCGCAGCGAGGCCGTGGTGCGCAGGCTGGTGAGCCTCGGCCTCGGCGCCGATCGCCTGGTCAGCAGCCCGCTGCTGCGGGCCCGCCAGACGGCGGAGATCGCCGTGGCGGCAGGCCTGGCGCCGGGGCTGGAGCTGGCGGAGGCCCTGGTGCCGGGCGGCGATGCCCTCCGTGTGGTGCGGGCTGCCGGCCCGGGGCGCCTGATGCTCGTGGGCCATGAACCCGATCTGGGCCTCCTCGCCTGCCGGCTGCTGGGGGCAGCCGCCGGTGCGCTCACCCTCCGCAAGGCCGGCCTGGCGGTCCTCAGCCTCGATCCCCAGCCCAGCCTGCGCCTGCTCCTGGCCCCCAAGGTGCTGCTGGCGGCAGCCAGCGCTACGGAGCCGGGCTGAGGGCAGGCCGTAGGTTCGCAGCAACGGCAACAGCGGCATGGCGGCGACCCCCCCGGCAACCCAGTCCCAGCCACCCGCCGCGGTGGAGATTCCCTTCCGGCCAGGCCTCGAGGGGGTGCCCGCCACCCATTCGGCCATCTGTGACATCGACGGCCAGCGGGGCCTGCTCACCTACCGCGGCTATCCGGTGGAGGAGCTGGCCGCCAACAGCACGTTTCTGGAAACCGTGTATCTGCTGATCTGGGGGGAGCTGCCCCATGCCGATCAGCTCGCGGAGTTCGAGCACGAGGTGCAGATGCACCGGCGGGTGAGCTTCCGCATCCGCGACATGATGAAGTGCTTCCCGGCCACGGGCCACCCGATGGACGCGCTCCAGAGCAGCGCGGCCTCCCTGGGCCTGTTTTATTCGCGCCGGGCCCTCGACGATCCGCAGTACATCTACGACGCGGTGGTGCGGCTGATCGCCAAGATCCCCACGATGGTGGCGGCGTTCCAGCTGATCCGCAAGGGACAGGATCCGATCCAGCCGCGCGATGACCTGGCTTTCGCCAGCAACTTTCTGTACATGCTCACCGAGCGTGAGCCGGATCCCCTCGCCGCCCGCATCTTCGATGCCTGCCTGATCCTGCATGCCGAGCACAGCCTCAACGCCAGCACCTTCAGCGCCCGCGTCACCGCAAGCACCCTCACCGATCCCTACGCCGTGGTGGCCTCGGCCGTGGGCACCCTCGCCGGCCCCCTGCACGGTGGCGCCAATGAGGATGTGCTGGCCATGCTGGAGGCGATCGGCACCGACGACCAGGTGGAGCCCTGGCTCGACCGCGCCATCGCCGGCGGCCAGAGGATCATGGGCTTCGGCCACCGGGAATACAAGGTGAAGGATCCCCGGGCGGTGATTCTGCAGCGACTGGCCGAGGAGCTGTTCGACGCCTTCGGCCACGACCCCCTCTACGACCTGGCCCGCAGCCTCGAGCAGGCTGCGGCCGTCCGTCTCGGTCCGAAGGGCATCTACCCCAACGTGGATTTCTATTCCGGGCTGGTCTACCGCAAGCTCGGCATCCCCCAGGATCTGTTCACGCCGATCTTCGCGATCGCCCGCACCGCCGGCTGGCTGGCCCACTGGAAGGAGCAGCTGGGCGCCAACCGGATCTTCCGGCCGAGTCAGATCTACACCGGCTACGGTGCCCGCAAATGGCAGGACATCGAGGCGAGCTCGGCTGCGCCCGACTGCCCATCCCGCGGCTCTGCCGCCTAAGTTGCCCCCACTCCCGCCATCGGCATGGTGAACTCCACCTCCTGGCCCCTGTTCGCCGCGGTCACCCCTGGCCTCGACCTGCAGGCCAGCTTCGAGGCCGCTCTGCAGGGTGTCGGCCTCAGCCCCGGCGCCGCCCATCTGCTCTGGCTGCCCCTGCCGATGGTGCTGGTGCTGGTCGCCGCCGTGGTGGGTGTCCTGGTGAACGTGTGGCTGGAGCGCAAGATCTCCGCCGCCGTGCAGCAGCGCATCGGGCCGGAGTACGCCGGTGCCCTGGGGATCCTGCAGCCGATCGCCGACGGCCTCAAGCTCGTCTTCAAGGAGGACATCATCCCGGCCCGTGCCGATGGGCTGCTCTTCACCCTCGGCCCCGTGCTGGTGCTGATTCCGGTGATCCTCAGCTGGCTGGTGGTGCCGTTCGGCCAGCACCTGCTGGTGAGCAACGTGGGCATCGGCATCTTCCTGTGGATCTCGCTCAGCTCGATTCAGCCGATCGGGCTGCTGATGAGCGGTTACGCCTCCAACAACAAATACTCCCTGCTGGGCGGCCTTCGGGCCGCGGCCCAGTCGATCTCTTACGAGATCCCGCTGGCCCTGGCGGTGCTGGCCATCGTGATGATGAGCAACTCGCTGAGCACTGTCGACATCGTGAATCAGCAGACCGGTGCCGGCATCCTGAGCTGGAACATCTGGCGTCAGCCGGTGGGCTTCGTGATCTTCTGGATCTGTGCCCTGGCCGAATGCGAGCGTCTTCCCTTCGACCTTCCCGAGGCGGAGGAGGAACTGGTGGCCGGCTATCAAACCGAATATGCCGGCATGAAGTTCGCCCTCTTCTACCTGGGCAGCTACATCAACCTGGTGCTCTCGGCCCTGCTGGTTTCCGTTCTCTACCTGGGGGGCTGGGGTTTCCCGATCCCGGTGGAATGGCTGGCCGGCTGGCTCGGCCAGCCGGTCGATGCTCCACTGGTGCAGGTGGTCACCGCCTCGGTGGGCATCGTGATGACCGTGCTCAAGGCCTATCTGCTCGTGTTCCTGGCGATTCTCCTGCGTTGGACAACGCCGCGTGTGCGCATCGATCAGCTCCTCGATCTGGGCTGGAAGTTTCTGCTTCCGATCGCCCTGGTCAACCTGCTGGTGACCGCCGGACTCAAACTGGCCTTTCCGGCCTTCTTCGGGGGCTGATCCCCCGCTTCCTCACGCTCCTCACTCCCGTCCTCTCTGAGTCGGTCCATGTTCGGATTCCTCAAACAAGTCGGCGACTACACCCGCGATGCGGTCGGTGCAGCCCGTTACCTGACTCAGGGTCTGGCTGTCACCTTCGATCACCTGCGCCGCCGGCCGGTCACCGTCCAGTACCCCTACGAGAAGCTCATTCCCTCCGAGCGCTATCGCGGCCGCATTCACTATGAGTTCGACAAGTGCATCGCCTGTGAGGTGTGTGTGCGGGTCTGTCCGATCAACCTGCCCGTGGTGGACTGGGTGATGAATAAGGCCACCAAGAAGAAGGAGCTCCGGAACTACTCCATCGACTTCGGCGTGTGCATCTTCTGTGGCAACTGCGTGGAGTACTGCCCCACCAACTGCCTTTCGATGACCGAAGAGTATGAGCTCGCGGCCTTCGACCGGCACAGCCTCAACTACGACAACATCGCCCTCGGCCGCCTGCCCACGAGCGTGACCAGCGACCCGGCGGTGATCCCCCTGCGGGAGCTGGCCTACCTGCCCAAGGGGGAGATGGATCCCCACGGGGTGCCCGATACCGCCCCCCGGGCCGGCCAGCTGCCCGACCAGGTGCTCAGCAGCCTTGCCAAGGCTGAACCCACCCAGGAGAACGGTTGATGAGCATCGCCTCCACCACCCAGTTCATCTGTTTCACGGCCCTCTCGGTCACCCTGGTGCTGGGAGCGCTCGGGGTGGTCCTCCTACCCAACATTGTCTACAGCGCCTTCCTGCTCTGCGGAGTGTTCCTTTCGGTGGCGGGTCTGTATCTGCTGCTCAATGCCAGCTTCGTCGCCGCCGCCCAGGTGCTGGTCTACGTGGGGGCGGTGAACGTGCTGATCCTGTTCGCGATCATGCTCGTGAACAAGCGCGAAGACCTGGCGGCGATCCCCGGCCTGGCCGCGCGGCGGCTGGTGTCGGGGCTGGTGTGCGGCGGTCTGTTCCTGCTGCTCATCCGGGTGGCCTTCACCACGCCCTGGGCCCTGCCGGGTCCGATCCCCGTCGGCGAGGAAGCCACCATCCGCATCGGCGAGCACCTGTTCAGCGACTACCTCCTGCCCTTCGAACTGGCCTCGGTGCTGTTGCTGATGGCGATGATCGGTGCGATCGTGCTGGCCCGTCGCGATGTGCTCAGAGCCGACGTGGGCACCGGTGAGCCGGCCGATCAGGGCCTGATCGAGAAATCCCGCACCCCCTTGCTCGTGGAGACCCCCCTTCAGGAAACCGCCCGATGAGCCTCGATCTCACCACCGTTCCTCTCCAGGCCTACCTCGTGCTGGCAGCCGTTCTGTTCTGTGCCGGTGTCTGGGGTCTGATCAACAGCCGTAACGCCGTGCGCGTGCTGATGAGCATCGAGCTCATGCTCAATGCCGTGAACATCAATCTGATGGCCTTCTCCAGCTACCTGGACGGCGATCTCATCCGCGGGCAGGTGTTCGCCATCTTCGTGATCACCGTCGCCGCGGCTGAGGCCGCCGTGGGTCTGGCCATCCTGCTCTCGCTCTATCGCAACCGCGAGACCGTCGACATGGAGCGCTTCAACCTGCTGCGCTGGTGATCCTGGCCCGTCCATGAACCTGAGCCGGGTCTGGCTGATCGTGCGTGCCGGCAGCCAGGCCGCCCAGCGTGAAGCCCGGCGCTGTGCGGAGGATCTGCGTGCCAGCGGGGCCCAGGTGCTGATTGCCACCAGCGGCTCCACGACCAATCCCTATCCGGCCCTGCTGGCCTCCGAATCCCATCTGCCCGACCTCACGGTGGTGCTCGGCGGTGACGGCACCGTGCTCGGGGCTGCCCGCCACCTGGCGGCCCATCGGGTGCCGATCCTCAGTTTCAACGTGGGGGGTAACCTGGGCTTCCTCACCCATGAGAGCCGGCTGCTCAGCCTCGGCGATGGACCGGAGGCTCTCTGGACCCGACTTCGGGAGGAGCAGTTCGCCCTGGAACGCCGCATGATGCTCGAGGCCCACGTCGACCGGGCCGATGGAACGGTGCAACGCGGGGCCGATGGTCCCCATCCGGCGCTCAACGACCTCTACCTGCGCCCCTGCCTCGACGACCAGTCCCCCACGTGTGTGCTCGAACTCGAGATTGATGGCGAGGTGGTGGACCAGTACCGCGGTGATGGCCTGATCCTGGCCACCCCCACCGGTTCCACCGGCTATGCCATGGCGGCGGGTGGGCCGATCCTGCACCCCGGCATCGAGGCCATCGTGGTCTCGCCGATCTGCCCGATGAGTCTCTCCAGCCGCACCGTTGTGGTGCCGCCCGGCTCGCGCCTGAGCGTCTGGCCACTGGGGGAGTCGAGCCGCCGGGTGAAGCTCTGGAGTGACGGGGCCCACGCCACCACGCTCGAACCCGGCGACCGCGTGGTGGTGCAGCGCAGCCCCCATCCGGCCCTGTTCGTGCTGCTCGAACAGAGCCCCTCGTACTACCGCACCCTCACCCACAAGCTGCACTGGGCGGGCAGCCTCATCGCCGCTGAACCCTCCCCCAATTAGCAGCGATGGCCCTGGAGATCGAACGGCGCTTCCTGGTGGCCGGGCACGCCTGGCAGCCCCATGTGTGCTGGAGCCGGGAGCTGCGTCAGGGCTATCTGGCCGGCTCCCGCGAGGGCTTCACGGTGCGGGTGCGCCAGGCGGCCGAGCGGGCCTGGCTCACGCTCAAGGCCCCCGCCTCCGCCGATGGGCTGGTGCGCCATGAATTCGAGTACCCGATCCCCACCGCTGACGCCGGTGCGTTGCTGGGGCTGGCGCCGCACCAGCTGGCGAAGTGCCGGTACGGCCTGGATCTCGAGGGCGGCGCCTGGGTGGTGGATGTGTTCGCGGGGGCCAATGCACCCCTGGTGGTGGCCGAGGTGGAGCTCGAAGCCGTTGACCGGTTGATCACACCGCCCCCGTGGTGCGTGCTGGAGATCACCGGGCGCCCTGAGCTCAGCAACGCCGCCCTGGCCTGGCTTCCCCTGCAGAGCTGGCCCATGGCCGAGCGCCGGCTGCTGCTGGCCCACCTCCGTGACGCCAGCAGCCCGCGTGAGGCCACCAGCCCGCCTCCGTCCTGACCGGTGGGGTCAGTCGTGGTGCTCGAGAAAGCAGCAGTTGAAGCCGTCCCGGCAGATCTTGCCGTTGTCCATGGCCCAGTTGAGCAGGGCCACGCGGTTCTTGGCGCCGGTCTTGCCGAAGATGTTGCTCACGTGGTTGTCAACGGTGCGCTTGCTGATCGTGAGTCGCTCGGCGATCTCCTGGTTGGTGAGCCCTTCGGCCACCAGTTCAATGATCTCGATTTCCCGCTCCGAGAGCTCGTTCACAAGGTGTCGTCCGACGTTCCAGCCCGGGTCCCGGCCCACATCGGGCATGGCCCAGTCTAGGCAGCGTGATCCGTTCCACGCTGCCGGATGATGGGCCGGTCTGCGGTGGTGGTTTGCGGCTTCAGGGGGCACTGGCCAGTGGTCGTTTCGCGGTCACCGCTGAGGTGACCCCACCCAGGGGCGGCGATCCCGCCCGCACGCTGGCGGCGGCCAGGAGCCTGCTGGGCTGGGTGGACGCGGTGAATGTCACCGACGGCAGCAGGGCGGTGATGCGGATGAGCAGCCTGGCCGTGTGCTGCCTGCTGCAGCGGGAGGGGCTGGAGCCCGTGCTGCAGCTGGCCTGCCGCGACCGCAACCGGATCGCCCTGCAGGCTGATCTGCTCGGGGCCCACGCCCTCGGGCTGCGCAATCTGCTCTGCCTTACGGGAGATCCGGTCCAGGCCGATGACCAGCCCGGAGCCCGGTCTGTGAACGAGCTGGAATCAGTGCGGCTGCTGCGGCTGGTGCGCGACCTCAATGCCGGGCTGGATCCGGTGAAGGGCGATCTTCCGGACGGCCCCACGGCCCTGTTCGCCGGTGCCGCCGCCGATCCCCAGTCACCGAGCTGGACCGGCCTGCGCAGCCGGGTGCGGCGCAAGGCCGAGGCGGGGGCCCGCTTTCTGCAGACCCAGATGGTGCACGACGCCGAGGTCCTGCAACGCTTCGTGGAGGAGATCGCCGCACCCCTGGAGCTGCCGGTGATCGCCGGTGTGTTCCTGCTCAAATCGGCCAGAAACGCCAGCTTCATCAACCGGGTGGTGCCCGGCGCCCGCATCCCCCAGTCGTTGATCGACCGCCTGGCGGCAGCCCCCGATCCGGCTCAGGAGGGGATTGCGATCGCCGCTGAACAGGTGCGTGCCTACCGGGCCATCGCCCAGGGCGTGCACCTGATGGCCGTCAAGGCCGAGGAGCGCATCCCCGCCATCCTCCGCCAGGCCGGTGTGGCCCCTTCAGCCGGACACCTGGCTGAGGGCCAGGTCGCTGCCGAGCAGCTCGGCCATGGCCTTCTGCTGGGGTGAGGGGGTGGCGTGGTCCTGGCGGCGCGAATCGGTGATCAGCCAGTCGAGCGCCGCTTCCTGGAGGTCGAAGTGGTCGCCGTTGCGGTCCACGCAGTAGCGCCCGAACACCAGCTTCTCCACCAGGCGCACGCCGGCACCGATGCGTGAGTAATCAAAGATGATGGAGTTGTCGATTGTTGCGCCTTCGCAGATGTAGCAGCTGGGGCCGATCATCGCCGGCCCGATGATCGTGGCACCATCTTCGATTCTGGTCATGCCGCCCACATAGATCGGCCCCTGCACGTTGATCTTCTCCCAGTTGGCGGCAACATTGAGGCCCACGAAAACACCGGGGCGCACCTCCTTGCCGGGGATCTGAACCTGTCGCACCTGTCCCTGCAGCACACTGCGGATGGCCTGCCAGTAATCGGGCACCTTGCCGATGTCGACCCACTCGAACTCCATCGGCAGGGCATAGAAGGATGCACCCGCCTCCACCAATCTGGGGAAGAGGTCGGAGCCGATGTCAAACGGCTGACCATCAGGCACAAAGTTCAGCACCTCGGGCTCAAAGATATAGATGCCGGTGTTGATCATGTCGCTGGCGGCCTCCTCCACGGAGGGCTTTTCCTGAAAGGAGCGCACCCTGCCGTTGTCGTCGGTCACGACAACGCCGTAGCTGCTCACCTGCTCCCGGGGAACACGTTTGGTGATCAGGCTGGCCAGAGCTCCCTTGGCCCGGTGGCGGCGCACGGCCTCGGTGAGGTCCAGGTCGATCAGGGCGTCGCCGCAGAGCACCACAAAGGTGTCGTCAAAGAAGGGCTGGAAATTCTGAATCTTTTTCAAACCACCCGCTGAACCCAGGGCATCTCCGATCAGTTCACCATCCTCGATGCGTCCCTCGAAGCTATAGGCGATCTGCACGCCGAAACGCTGACCATCGCGGAAGTAATTCTCGATCTCCTCAGCCAGATGGGAGACATTCACCATGATCTCCGTGCAGCCGTGCTCCCGCAGCAGCTCGAGCAGAAACTCCATCACGGGCTTCTGCAGAATCGGGATCATCGGCTTGGGAATCACGTGGGTGATGGGCTGCACCCGTGTGCCCTTGCCGGCCGCCAGGATCATCGCCTTCATCGGCGTGCTCTCACATCGGACCGTGGGCCCAGCTTAGGGATCACCCTCAGGCCGCCAGTGCCGCCCGAGCCGGCGGCTGAGCTGACCCCGCCGGCTCGGGCGGCGACAGCTGGGCGCTCTCGCCGCTGAGCAGCACCCGGCGCAGGCGCAGGGGCCCGAACAGACCCTGTTGCTGGTCGAGCTCCAGCTTTCCCTGGTGGCACAGGAACAACAGCGCCCAGAACACCCCCACCCGGTCGGCGTCGAGGTCGCGCTGCACCTCACCGCGCTCCACGGCCCCGGCCCAGGCCGCCACCAGATCGTCGAAGCCGGCCCAGGCGCTGGCCGGATCCCAGTGCAGGAGAAACCGGCCGAGGGCCGCCGTGGTTTCCGGGAGCTTCTCGCGGTGGGCGAGGGCCGCCACCTGCTCGATGGCCGTGCGCTCGCTGTAGCGCCGGGGCCGGAGCCGCTGGCGGCTGCGCTGCTCGTCCTGCTCCAGTCGCTCGGCGATGTCCTCGAGCTGGCGGATCAGCTCGCCCAGGGTCACCGGCCGCTGGAGTGGCGGGGGGGCCACCGGCCGCCGCCACAGATGGCGCTCCGGTCGGCGCGGGATCGGCAGACCGGGGCTCACCAGCCAGCCCTGGCCATCGGCATCGAAGTCGTAGGCGAGCGGATCGTCGATCTCCGCTTCCGGTGACACGGTGCTGGCCTCGAGCACCTCCGCCTTGAGGCTCACCAGTACGGAGGCCGCCAGGAAGGCCTCGCTGGTGTCGGCGAGGTCCTGCTCGTAGCTGCCGCCGCCGACGGCCAGCAACCGGGGCATCACAATGCGTTGACGCAGCTGGTCGAGAAAGCCGTCGATCACGGCGATCACGTCCACATCCCAGGGATCGATCTCCCCCCGTTCGGCCGCGTCCTGCAGCAGCCGGATCGCCAGCCTGGCACCGCCTTCAGCCAAGCGCTCCGCCATCCGCAACGGGTTCAACGCTACCGGTGGCAGCGGGCGGCAGCCAGGCCCCGCAGGCGAGGGGCCGGCCTGGCCGCTGGCCGTTACCCGTTCCCGGTGGCGGCCATGGCCGCGTCGGAGCCAGGGCCTTCTTCAGCCCTGTGCCCACCGCTCTGGCCGGCCGCCGGCAGCAGAGCAAGCTGGGCATCCACCGTGGCGCGATAGCGCTGCAGATCGTTTTCGAGTTCCTGGATGCGCACCTGCTGGGCTTCCGCCTCGCCCTGGCTCTGCAGGGCCTCCACCTTGCGCACCACCCCGCTCCACACCGCGAACACCCAGGCGGCGGTGGCCCCGACGCCACCCACCACCAGCAGCAGGGCCGCCAGGGGCAGGGTGGCGGACAGGCCGGGCAGGAAGCGAACCGTGGTGGCGGCGGTGTTCTCCAGGGTGAACATCACCATCGCCAGGCCAAAACTGAAGATCAGCAGGAAGTTCAGTTGTTTCATGGATTCCGCAGAGGTTGGCGTCTGGGAGCGGGCGGAGGGCGCCGATCGATGGGCCGGCAGTTGGGCCGTTGGATTCGATGGTGAGGAGGCGCGGTTGCGGCCGGCTCAGAGCGGCTCGATGGCTTGGTCGGTCGCAGTGGGGATGGGAGAGTGCCGACTCGCTGATGGGCGCCCGGCCCGGCCGACTGTAGGCCGATCAGGCAGGCACGAACGGCGCCCGTAACGGTGTCTGTCGGATCAGGCCCGAGCCGGCGGGGCTGCGCTGGGCCAGCATGGCGGCTTCATCGCGGGCCACCAGACTCTCCATGCTGGCCCGGTAGGTGTCGGTCATCAGGCGGGGGTAGAGGCCGATGCCGACGATCGGCACCAGCAGGCAGCCGATCACGTAGATCTCGCGCGGTTCGGCATCAACAAGATGGCTGTGGGCGCTGAGCTCGGTGTTCTCCTTGCCGTAGAAGATCTCCCTCAGCATCGAGAGCAGGTAGATCGGCGTGAGGATCACGCCGATCGCAGCCAGTCCGCAGATCACCACGCGGAAGGGGAGGGTGTAGGCGGCGTCGGTGGCGAAGCCCACGAACACCATCAGCTCGCTCACGAAGCCACTCATGCCGGGCAGGGCCAGCGAAGCCAGGGAGCACACCGTCCAGAGGGCGAACATCTTGCGCATCGACTGCCCAACCCCACCCATCTCGTCGAGCTGCAGGGTGTGGGTGCGGTCGTAGGTGGCGCCCACCAGGAAGAACAGGCTGGCGCCGATCAGTCCGTGGCTGATCATCTGCAGCATCGCTCCGCTCGAGCCAAGCGCGCTGAAGCTGCCGATGCCGATCAGCACGAAGCCCATGTGGCTGATCGAGCTGTAGGCGATCTTGCGTTTGAGGTTGCGTTGGGCAAAGGAGGTGAGGGCCGCATAGATGATGTTCACCACGCCGAGCACCACCAGCAGGGGTGCGAACTGGGCGTGGGCGGCAGGCAGGATCTGGCAGTTGAAGCGCAGCAGGGCATAGCCGCCCATCTTGAGCAGGATGCCCGCCAGCAGCATGTGCACCGGCGCTGTGGCCTCGCCATGGGCGTCGGGCAGCCAGGTGTGCAGGGGAACGATCGGCAGCTTCACGCCGAAGGCGATCAGCAGTCCCGCGTAACAGAGCAGCTGGAAGCCGGTGCCGAAGTCCTTGTTGAGCAGGTCGGCGTACTCGAAGCTCACCGTGCCGCCGTGGAAGGCCATCGCCAGGGCCACCAGCAGGATGAACAGGGAGCTGCCCGCGGTGTAGAGGATGAACTTGGTGGCGGCGTACTGGCGCTTCTTCCCCCCCCAGATGGCCAGCAGCAGGTAGACGGGGATCAGCTCCAGCTCCCAGGCCAGGAAGAACAGCAGCATGTCCTGCACGGCGAACACGGCGATCTGGCCGCCGTCCATGGCCAGGAGCAGGAAATAGAAGAGCCTCGGCTTGAAGGTCACAGGCCAGGCCGCCAGGCAGGCCAGGGCCGTGATGAAGCTGGTGAGCAGGATCAGAGGCATCGAGAGGCCATCCGCCCCCACCGACCAGGCCAGGCCCAGATCGGGCAGCCAGCTCACCCGCTCCACCAGCTGCAGTCCGGGTTCGCCGGGGTCGTAGCCGTTCAGATAGCCGGCCACCGTGAGCAGAAAGGTGATCAGGGCCACCCCCAGCGCATACCAGCGGATCCGCTTGCCGTCGCCCGGGTCGGGCACGAAGGGGATGAGCAGGGCTGCGGCTATCGGGAACAGGATCGAGGCGCTCAGCCAGGGGAAGGCCACGAACAAGGCACACCAATGGCCGGAGTGTAGAAATGGCGCCAGGGCGGATCCAGTCCGGTTCGGGGAGCCACACAGACCGTCGTAACCCCGCCGCCGCCGGGCCTCTTCCCGGGCCCACCCCCCCTGGGGGCCGCAGCCGCCTGGGGGGTGGACCGGGCCCAGGCCTGGATGGGCCGCACGGGCTCAGCCGAGTGCGCCGAACAGCACCACCAGGGCGATCACACCCCCGAACACGATCAGGGCATAAAACTGGGCCCGGCCGGTTTCGAAGTACTTCAGCCCCTCGCCGCTGCCGAGGGTGAGCAGGCCGGTGAGGTTCACCACCCCATCCACCACCTTGGAATCGACGTTCAGCACCGACTTCGCCAGCCTGCGGCTGCCGCGCACGAACAGCCGGTCGTTCAGGTCGTCGAGATACCACTTGTTGGCCAGGAAGGCATTCACCGCCGGGAACCGGGCGGCCACGACGCTGGCAAGATCAAGCCTGTGCAGGGCGTAGGCCAGCACCGAGATCGTGATCCCCACCACGGAGATCGCCACCGAGGCCCCTGCCAGGGGCAGGAAGTCGCTCCAGCTGAACTGCTCGGCCATGTGGGCAGCCTCGCGGGGATCGACCAGGAAGGTGAAGCGGCTGTTCCAGGGGGTGCCCAGCAGGCCGATCAGCACCGAGGGCACCGCCAGCACCACCAGCGGCAGGGTCATCTGCCAGGCCGATTCGTGGGGGTGATCGGCGTGGGGGTGGCCGTGGTCGTCATGGGCCTCGCCGCCCTTGCCGGCCGCGGCCAGCAGCTGGGCCGCGATCGCCTTGTCCTGGCCGCGGAAGCTGCCTTCGAAGGTGAGGAAATAGAGCCGGAACATGTAGAAGGCCGTCATCCCGGCCGTGACGAAGCCGGCGGCCCAGAGCAGAGGGAAGGTGCCGAAGGCCTGGCCAAGGATCTCATCCTTGCTCCAGAAGCCGGCCAGCGGAGGGATGCCGCTGATCGCCACACAACCGATGAAGAACGTGGCGCTGGTGACGGGCATCCAGCGGCGCAGGCCGCCCATCAGGCGCATGTCCTGGGCGAGCACGGGTTCATGGCCCACCACCTCCTCCATGGCGTGGATCACCGAGCCCGAGCCGAGGAAGAGCATCGCCTTGAAGAAGGCATGGGTCACCAGGTGGAACATCCCCGCCGCCGGGGCGCCGCAGCCCATGGCCAGCATCATGTAGCCGAGCTGGCTCACGGTGCTGTAGGCCAGTCCCTTCTTGAGGTCCATCTGGGTGAGGGCGATCGAGGCACCCAGAAACAGGGTGATCGTGCCGATCGCGGCGATCACCAGATTCACCACCGGGAAGGCGTCGTAGACCGGCTGCAGCCGTGCCACCAGGAACACTCCCGCCGCCACCATCGTGGCCGCGTGGATCAGGGCCGAGATCGGCGTGGGACCCTCCATCGCGTCGGGCAGCCACACATGCAGGGGGAACTGGGCCGACTTGGCCATCGGCCCCATGAAGATCAGCAGGCAGATCAGCACGGCCACCGCACCGCTGACACTGCCATCCGCCACGGCCTGCTGCAGGCGGGCCCCCGCCTCCTCGAAGCCGAAGCTGCCGGTGGCCCAGAACAGGCCCAACATGCCCAGCAGCAGTCCGAAGTCGCCCACCCGGTTCACCACGAAGGCCTTCTGGGCGGCGTTGGCGGCGCCATCGCGGTCGTACCAGAAGCCCACCAGCAGGTAGGAGCACATCCCCACCAGCTCCCAGAACACATAGACCTCAAGCAGGTTGGGGCTGATCACCAGGCCCAGCATCGAGCTGCTGAACAGGGCCAGATAGGTGAAGAAGCGCACGTAGCCCTTGTCGTGGGCCATGTAGCCGTCGGAATACACCATCACCAGCACGGCGATCGTGGTGACAAGGGCGAGCATCACGGCGGTGAGGGCATCCACCCGGAAGCCCATCTGCAGATTGAAGCTGCCGGCGTTGGCCCAGGTGAACAGCACCTCGGTGGGAGCGGCGCCGCCGAGCTGCTGGGAGAGGATGGCATAGCTGAGCACCGCCGCGGCGCCCACGCAGCTGATCAGCAGCCAGGCCACGGGTTTGCGCAGGCGATTCAGCGTGCGGTTGAAGCTGATCAGGCCCAGGCCGGTGAGGCAGGCCCCGAACAGGGGGAGCACCGGGATCAACCAGGCGAGTTGGGCGGCGGACGGCATCCAGCTGGTCTCCCTGTGGTGTCTGCGCGCACGGAGTGTAGGCAGCTCGGCTCGGGGTTCTGGGACCCTGTGGGCGAACGGAGGCCCGGGTTCCGGCCCAGGCCGGGGCGCCGGGCCCCATCCGGCGGTGGCCGCCGCAGCCGGGGCCATCGCCGCTGCCCATGCGGCCCCGTGCCACGGGTGGAATGGGCCGCCGCCCGCCCCGTTCAGCCGAGCCAGTGGGCCAGGGCCGTGCGCGAGAAGGCGGTGGCCGCCACACCGATGAAGCGATGGGCCCACCAGAACACACCGATCGCGATGGCGATGCCCAGCTGGGCAGGGCGCAGGAATTCAGTCAGCACCAGCTGCTGCCGGCCATCGAGCACGGCCCGGAAGGGGAGCACCGAGGTGCTCGCCCTGAGTTCGTCGAAGGCGGCGCCGAAGCGGTTGCGCAGCCGCCGGTCGCCGTTCCATACGGCAAAGAGGTGATGGGCGATCAGGCCGGCGCTGGCGGCCAGCACGAAGCTGGTGCCGATCCAGAGCAGGTGGGTGGCGCACCAGAGCACCTGGCCCACGGCCTGGGGATGGCGGCTGACGCGGATGATGCCGGTGGCGTAAAGGCGCACCTGGGGCCTGAGCACCGCCGGGATCTCCAGCAGGTTGTACGTGGCCGGGTAGAGAAACAGGAAGCTGATGGCGGTGCCCACCCACACCAGCGGCACGATCCAGGGCTGCTCCTGCAGGTTCCAGAGCCGGATGCCGTCGTAGCGATGCTGCAGGAAGTAACCGATCACCACCACCGCCGCGGGGATGCTGACGCCGGCGAACAGCAGGCGCCAGGCCCGTTCGCCGATCCGCGCCGCTCCCCACGCCCGCAGCGAAGCGCCGCCGCTGTGGAGCAGCGCGAAGGCCAGCAGCAGCGCCAGCATCACCAGGCTGCTGTGGTGCACGGTGGCGGGCATGGCAGCGGCAGCGTCAACCTCCCATTCTCGCCAGGGGCGGGCCACCTAGAGTCGGCATCTGCGCCGAGGCCATGGCTGATCTGCCCTTCACCCTCGATCAGCTCCGCATCCTGCGGGCCATTGCCAGCGAGGGCAGCTTCAAGAAGGCGGCCGACAGCCTTTACGTGACCCAGCCGGCGGTGAGTCTGCAGATCCAGAACCTGGAGAAGCAGCTGAGCGTGTCGCTCTTCGATCGTGGTGGCCGCAAGGCCCAGCTCACCGAGGCCGGCCATCTGCTGCTCAGCTACTGCGACCGGATCCTCAGCCAGTGCCAGGAGGCCTGCCGGGCACTGGAGGATCTCCACAACCTCAAGGGGGGCTCCCTCACCGTTGGGGCCAGCCAGACCACCGGCACCTACCTGATGCCGCGCATGATCGGCCTGTTCCGCCAGAAGTACCCCGAGGTGGCGGTGCAGCTGCAGGTGCACAGCACCCGCCGCACCGGCTGGAGCGTGGCCAACGGCCAGGTAGACCTGGCGATCATCGGCGGTGAGCTGCCCCCCGATCTCAACGATCTCCTGCAGGTGGTGCCCTACGCCAGCGATGAGCTGGCCCTGGTGCTGCCCACCAAGCATCCCCTGGCCCGGCTGCCGGAACTCACCAAGGACGATCTCTACCGCCTGGGCTTCGTCTGCCTCGATGCCCAGTCCACCACCCGCAAGATGGTCGACCAGCTGCTGGCGCGCTCCGGGCTGGATGTGGGTCGCCTCAAGATCGAGATGGAGCTCAACTCCTTCGAGGCGATCAAGAACGCCGTGCAGAGCGGCCTGGGGGCAGCCTTCCTGCCGGTGGTCTCGATCGAGCGGGAGCTCTCGGCGGGAACCCTGCACCGTCCCCAGGTGGCCGACCTGCTGGTGCGCCGCCAGCTCAAGCTGATCACCCATCCGGCTCGCTACTGCTCCCGTGCCGCCGATGCCTTCCGCAAGGAGGTGCTGCCGGTGTTCGCCAGCCCGGACAGCCCCCTGCGCCGCCCCCTGCTCCAGGGCCAGCCCGCTGTGGAAGGGTCCGACTCCACCCCAGCGGGTTGAGTCCCGTTGGGCCGTTGATCGCAGAGGTGGATCCGGCGGCTGGGGCGGGTCGCAGGCCCGGCCGGGGTCAGAACTGATCAGCCTCGGGGGTGATGCCGGCGGTGTCGTCGGCCACGCCGCGGGTGATGAACTGGTTCTCGCGGGTTTCCGTCTGGTAGACGCAGCGCACGATCGGCTTGTCCTTGATCGAGCCGATGTAGGCGAAGGTGTTCATGCGCTGCTTGCACTGGCGCATCTGCTCGGCCGTCACCGCACCTTCCTTCTGCAGCACGCTCCAGTTCTCCCTGCGGATCACACAACCGGGCTTGAGGGCGGGTTGGGTGACGAAGCTGGAGCTTGGGTTCATGGTGGTGTAGAGCTCCACGTCCATCACGAAGGCGCTGGCGCCCCACTGGCGGCAGAACTCCGGGTCGGGCACGGCCATGTCCAGCTGTTGCTGGGAGGTGATGTTGCCCTGGTTGCCCTGGGTGGTGCTGGTGATGCCGGTGCCGATGCCGATTCCCACCACGAGCACCGCGGCGAGCAGGGCGATCAGACCGATGTTGAAGCCTTTCGGCCCGCCGCCACCTGGCCCGCCCTTGCCGGAACCGGCCCCCTTCTGGGGGCGGGGGGCGTCGGGATCGTCGTATCGACTTTCATAGCGGCCGTCGCGCCGGCCGGGTGATCGCGCGCTCTCATACCCCTCGACGCCCCGCGGTCGGCCCGAGCCGTAGCTGCCGCCGGATCGGGTCATCGGTCGTCCTGGGATCGGGGCAGGCCCATCGAGTAGTTCAGGACCCGGCAGTCGGGGTTGTAGCGCAGTTCACCGGCCTGGAGCAGCTGGCGGATGGTTCCCTCCAGCTCCGAGCCGATCCGGCGCAGGTTGTAGTCGCTGAGATCGGCGCCGGCGTGCGCCTCCACCAGTTCCCGGAAGCGCTGCTGCACCTTGTCCAGCACCGGCGGGTCCCAGACGAATTCGTTGTCGGGGTCCACATCGAGGGTGAGCTGGCTGGCATCCGGCACCAGATCGCCGTTTTCCACCCGGGCCGTGAACAGGCGCACGTGGCGGGTGGTGGATTTCAGAAGGGTGTCGGCCATCGGCGCAGTGTCACAGGACTGGTGTCACAGAGTGGGGTGTCACAGGGTCGGTGCCAGAGGTCGGCCCCAGAAGCTGGTGTCACGGGGGAGCGGTAACAGGTGAGTGTCACAGCTGGAGGTCAAGGCCGGATTCCGAACGGGATTCCAGGCTGGATGTCCGGGCTGGGGGTCGCGGCTGGGTGTCGCGAGTCGTTGTGCCACGCATCCTCAAGGTCCACTGTAGGAAGCCCCGGGTCGATCCCGGCGCGGATCTCCGGCCGGGCCACGCGCCTGGCAGAGCGCCTGGCTGCGCGGCGTCGCAGAGCCCGCCCCCGTGCCGCCCGGCGGCGCGCTTTATGGTGAGCTCCCCGCTCCACTCTGGACATGCGCGTCGCCATCGCCGGTGCCGGCCTGGCAGGCCTGGCCTGTGCCAAGTACCTCTGCGACGCGGGCCATACCCCGGTGGTGGTGGAGGCGCGCGATGTGCTCGGGGGCAAGGTGGCCGCCTGGCAGGATGCCGACGGCGACTGGTATGAGACCGGGCTGCACATCTTCTTCGGCGCTTACCGCAACATGCGCCAGCTCTTCGCCGAGCTCGGCATCGAAGACCGGCTCCAGTGGAAGAGTCATTCGATGATCTTCAACCAGAAGGAAAATCCCGGCAAATACAGCCGCTTCGACTTTCCCGAGATCCCGGCGCCCCTGAATGGCGTTGCCGCCATCCTGGGCAACAACGATATGCTCACCTGGCCCGAGAAGATCTCCTTCGGCCTCGGCCTGGTGCCGGCGATGCTGCGGGGTCAGCAGTATGTGGAGGAGTGTGATCAATACTCCTGGACGGAATGGTTGCGATTGCATAACATCCCCGAGCGTGTCAACGATGAGGTGTTTATCGCCATGGCCAAGGCGCTTAACTTCATCGACCCCGATGAGATCTCAAGCACCGTCGTGCTGACGGCCCTTAACCGCTTCCTGCAGGAGTCCGATGGCTCGAAGATGGCCTTTCTCGATGGCAATCCCCCCGAGCGTCTGTGCCAGCCCATTGTCGATTACGTGAGTGCCCGCGGCGGCGAGGTTCATCTCAATGCACCCCTGCGCCAGATCGAGCTCAACCCCGATGGCAGCGTCAGCGGTTTTCGGATCGGCGGCATCAAGGGCCGGGAGGGATTCACGCTCAACGCCGATGCCTATGTGAGCGCATTGCCTGTTGACCCCTTCAAGCTGCTGCTGCCGGAACCCTGGCAGGACCTGCCGTACTTCCGGAAACTGGATGGCCTCAACGGTGTGCCGGTGATCAACATCCACCTCTGGTTTGACCGCAAGCTCACCGAAATCGACCACCTGTTGTTCAGTCGCAGCCCGCTGCTGAGCGTGTATGCGGACATGAGCAACACCTGCCGCGAATACGCGGATCCCGATCGCTCCATGCTCGAGCTCGTGTTCGCTCCTGCCAAGGATTGGATCGGCCGCTCCGACGACGAGGTCGTCGCCGCCACCCTGGAGGAACTCAAGCGTCTCTTTCCGACGCATTTCACCGGCAGCGACCAGGCCCAGTTGCGCAAGGCGATCGTGGTGAAAACACCTCTTTCCGTCTACAAGACGGTTCCGGGCTGTCAGCAGCTGCGCCCAGACCAGACCTCCCCGATCGCCAACTTCTTCCTGGCCGGCGACTACACCATGCAGCGCTATCTGGCATCCATGGAGGGTGCTGTGCTCAGCGGCAAGCTCTGCGCCCAGGCGGTGGATGCTGCCCTCCATGCGAACCCCGGCATGCGGCCGGCCCTGGTCCCGGTCTGAGCCCATCGTCGCCACCACCCTGTTTGCCGGTGCTGCCGCCGGAGCGCGGCATCAGCCTCCACCGCAGGTGAACCACACGGGAGCCAGGAGCCGGATGCGAATCAGGCAGGCGCCGGTGGCTGTACCGATCGTTGGCAGTGCCGCGGCCGCTCCCGCCCATCCAGGGGCAGGTCTGCCACCATGGCCAGCGTTCCGGTGGTGCCGCTGTGCTGCCCAGCCTCATGCAGGCCTTTGAGGAGTGTCGCCAGGAGACGGCCCGCTGGGCCAAGACCTTCTACCTCGGCACCCTGCTCATGCCACCGGCCAAGCGCCGGGCCATCTGGGCCATCTACGTGTGGTGCCGCCGCACCGACGAACTCATGGACAGCGCCGAGGCCCAGGCGCGACCGAGCGAAGAGCTCGCCGCCCGGCTTGACCTCTGGGAGGAACGCACCCGCGCCCTGTTCGCCGGTTCCGTGCAGGACGGCCTCGATCTGGTGATGCACGACACCCTGGAGCGCTTCCCCCAGCCCCTGCAGCCCTACCTCGACATGATCGAGGGCCAGCGCATGGACCTGCGCCAGCACCGCTACGGCAGTTTCGCGGAACTGGAGCTCTATTGCTATCGGGTGGCGGGCACCGTGGGGCTGATGACCCGGGAGGTGATGGGCCTGGATTCGGCCTATACCTCCGCCCCCTGGAGTGATCCCCCCGACACTTCGGATGCCGCCGTGGCCCTGGGCATCGCCAACCAGCTCACCAACATCCTCAGGGATGTGGGCGAAGACCGGGCCCGAGGCCGGATCTATCTCCCCCAGGATGAGCTGCGGCGCTTTGGCTACAGCGAGAACGATCTGATGGCCGGTGTGCTCAACGACCAGTGGCGGGCCCTGATGCGCTTCCAGGTGGAGCGTGCCCGTCGCTGGTTCGCCCGCTCGGAGGCGGGGGTGCGGTGGCTGGCTGCCGACGCCCGCTGGCCCGTGTGGGCGTCGCTGCGGCTCTATCGGGGCATCCTCGCCGTGATCGAACAGCACGGGTATGACGTGTTCAACCGGCGGGCCTACGTGCCCCGTGCCGGCAAGCTGCTCGACCTGCCGCTCTCCCTGGCGCTGGCCCAGGCGCGCTGAACCCGTCACCTCGTCCGCCCGCGCCGCCCCGCTGCCTGACGCCAGCCTTGATGCGGGCCACTCAGCCGGGCTGGTCCCCGCGGCGCAGGGCGGCCAGCAGCAGGGGATTCACCTGCTCCGGCCCCTCGTCGTGCGGGCAGTGGCCCAGCCCAGGCAGCTCCAGCAGCTCTTGCACGCACGGGAAGCGGCTCCAGCGGCGGGCCTCCTCGATCGGCTCCCAGGGGTCCCGCAGGCCCCAGATCATCCTCACCGGCGTGTGCAGCTCGGCCAGCAGCTCCGGCGCGATGCGGTCGTCGAAGAGGTTGATGAACCCCCGGAAGGCCTCCGCGGCTCCGGGCCGCAGGGCCGGCTCGAGAATGAGTGCCACCAGCTGATCGTCCACGTTGGCGCCGCTGGGGTAGGCCCGCAGCAGCACCCGGCGGATCACCCCGGGGTTGGCGAGGGCCCGGAACAGGCTGGAGGTGAGCCAGCGCTGGCTCACGAGCGCCTTGAGCAGGGGGCGGCCCCAGCGGCCCAGGGGTGGTTGCTCGGCGAGGCGCTTGTCATCGAGCGCGCGCTGGGCGCAGTCCACCAGCACCACCCCCCGGGCCGGCGTGCCGGCCCGTTCCAGCCGCCGGGCGGCGGCCAGGGCCACCACGCCCCCGATCGAATTCCCTACCAGCTGAACCGGTTGCCCGAGCTCGCTGCCCACGAAATCAGCCACCTGCTCACTCCACAGGTCGATGCCGTAGCGCAGGCTTCCGGCGTACACCGGCTCGCCCGCCAGCCGCGAGCGCGGTTTGGCACTGGCGCCGAAGCCGATCAGATCCAGGGCAAGCACGGGCCGCTCAGCCCGCAACGGCTCGACGTTGTGGCGCCAGTGCTCCTTGCAGGCCCCGAAGCCATGCAGGAGCAGCACCGGCGTGCCAGGTCGGGCACCCTGACGGGTGCTGGGTGCGGCGATCACGCCCACCTCCAGCCCGCGCCAGCTCCACGGGCGCAACCAGTCGCGGGGGTAGGGGGAGACGGCCATGGCAGAGCTGCGGAGCTGGCCCCGGATCAGGCTGGGCCGAGTGGCCGCCAGTGTTTGGCTCCGGGGGGCGCCGCGGTGGCCTTGCAGCCGCGGCGCGGCGGCGCTCAGACGGACGCCTTCTGGCCGGCGAGCAGATCCTTGAGCTTGGCGAGTTCGCCCGCCCAGCGGGGATCGGGGGCTTCGCTGTCGACGCTGTCGGCATGCACCACCTTGTTGGCGGCCTTGCGGGCGGAGCCGGCACCAACGCTGGCGGGGCCCCGGCGCTCGCCAGCGCCAGCACTGCCGCCGCGCGCATCCCGCCGCTCCGACACCTCGATGCGCAGGGTGTTGCCGTTGAAGTCGCGGCCGTTGAGCTGCTCGATCACCGTGTCGGCGAGCTTCTGGTCGTCGACGTTGGCAAACCCGAAGCCGCGGCAGCTGCCGGTGTCGCGGTCGTTCACCGCCTTGAAGCGAACCCCTTCGCCCACGCTGGTGAACAGAGCCTCGAGCTCCTTGGCATCAAAGGACTGCGGCAGGTTGCCGACGTAGAGACGAACGCTCATGGAAAGGGAAAGAGAAAAACTTCAGCCGGCGAGGAGAAACCTCTGCTTCACGCCTTGCGTGGATCAGTTAATCACGCCACCGGCTGACGCGGCGCCAGCCAGTGGCGGGCAGCGGCGAGCGCGGCCTCGGCGTCGTGTCGGGGGATCCTCCCGAAGGCCTGCTCCCGCTTGAGGTGGGTGAGCAGCTCCCCCAGCTCGGGGCCGGGGCTGAGGCCCAGGGCCCGCTGCAGCTGGCCCCCATCCAGCGGCGACCGCGGATGGAAGAGGGGATCGGCGGGATCGCGCCAGCGGGCCAGGGCTGCCCGGGCTGTCGGGGGCGGCTGGCTGAGCAGCAGCGCCGGCAGGTCGTCCCGCAGTTGCTCCTGCAGCTCCAGCCGTTCCGCTTCGGGCAGCGACGTCAGCGGCGTGTGGGCCAGGGTCTGCCACCAGCGCCGCAGGTGGGTGCAGCGCTGCTGCAGCCGCCTGCTGCCCTTCAGCCGCGCCCCGGCGGCAGCCGGCAGCAGCCAGGCCAGCCGCGCGATCGGCAGCGCCCCGGCCCATTCCTCCTGCGTGAGACCCTGGCCCTCGGCCCAGGTCGGGCTGAGCTGCCCCGTCTCCAGGCCAGGGGCAGGGCAGGCAGCCGCGGCCGCGACCAGCCCCAGGTCCCAGGCCTGCTGCAGGCCGCGATGGCCCTGGGGGGCGGTCGCCAGCCGCTCCAGCTCCGCCAGCACCCGCTCGCCCGCCACCTGCGCCAGGCGGTTCCCGTGCCGGCGGATCCAGCCCAGCCCCGGCTCGCCGAGGCTGAACTCCAGCTCCGCGGCGAGGCGCACACCCCGCAGCAGCCGCAGCGGGTCGTCGAGCAGGTTGGCCTCGCTCACCGCCACCAGCTCACGGCGCCGCAGGTGCCCCAGACCGCCGGTGGGGTCGACCACCGCCGCGCCGCTGGCCAGAGGCAGGGCGATGGCGTTCACCGTGTAGTCACGTCGCCGCAGATCAGCGGCCAGATCGGCTCCCTCGCGGCGGGCCAGGTCCACCGTCCAGCCCGGCAGCACCAGCCGGGCGATGTCCCGCCCGGCGTCGAGCACCACGCAGGTGCCGCCGTGGCGGCGGGCCAGCCGGTGCCCCAGCGGGATGGCCCCCCCGCTCACCACCAGGTCGAGATCGGGTCGTTCCGCCAGCCGTCCCAGGGCCGCATCGCGCACGGCTCCCCCCACCAGCACCGCGTCGGAGGGAAGCTCCGAGGGGGCGACCGGCCATCGCTGCGGGGCCAGCCGCTGGCGCAGGGCCTCGGCGCAGGCCCGCGGGGTGAGCCCGGGCTCCAGAATGGGCCCCTGGCTGGGCCGCGGCCGCATGTGCATCTGCGTCGATTGCCGCTGGGTGGAGCGCTGTCAGGCCTACCACGCGGTGGAACGCCAGCACGCTGCGCCCCACCTCAGCGAGCGCCCGGATTTCCAGCCCCGGGAACCCCGCATCCACATCCAGGTCCGCGACCTGCCGGCCGGTGGAGTCGGCGTGGAGTGGGATGTGCGCGCCTGCGCCAGCTTTGCCGCCGATCCCGGCCGCTGGCGGCGGCTGCGACCCGGGGAGGCCATCCCGCGATGAGCTGGTTGCTGGCTCTGCACAGTTCGGGCGATGGGCTGGGCGTCGCCGTCGAGCGCGTCGGCCTGGCGGGCAGCCGTCGCAGCGCGGCCTTTCCCCTGGGGCGCTCCCTGGCCAATGCGCTCATCGACTGCGTGGAGCAGCTGCTGCCGGCTGAGGACTGGCCGCGGCTGGGCCGCCTGCTGGTGGCCACGGGTCCGGGGGCCTTCACCGGCACCCGGCTCACGGTGGTGCTGGCCCGCACCCTGGCCCAGCAGCTCGGGATCCCCTTGCATGGGCTGAGCAGCTTTCTCCTGGTGGCCCGGCGCCATGACATCCGTGAGCCCAGCTGGGTGGTGCACGATCTGCCGCGCCGCGGCCGGGTGGCCGGTCTCTATGGCCCGGATCCCGACTCGCCGGCGGGGGTGGTGGAACTGGCCGCCCCGCGCCTGTTCGCGCCCGGGGTGGCCCTGCCCACCGGGCCGCAGCTGGCGGGCCAGGTGCGGCTCCCCGCCGACGTGGAGACCCTGCTGACGATCGGGGCCGCCCTGGAGCGGCGGCAGGCGCCGGGCCCCTGGCAGCCCGTGCTGCCCCTCTACCCCACCGCGCCGGTGCCCTCGGCATGACGCGCCGGCGCCCGATCCGCCGGCCCCGGCGTGCGCGCGGCCGAGGACGCTGGCTGGCGCTGGCGGCGGCCAGCGCCGGGCTGGTGTGGCTGTCGCGGGGCTGGTTCTGGCCGGAGCCGCCCGCGCCCCAGCTGATCCTGGTGCTCGGTGGCGACGTGGCCCGGGAGCGGCGGGCGGCTGAACTCGCCCGGCAGCGGCGGCTGCCCGTGGTGGTGAGCGGCGGCAGCAACCCCGAGTATGCCCATTGGCTCTTCGCCCAGAGCGGCCTGGATGCCCGGCGCGTGTCGCTCGACTACCGCGCCCGCGACACCCTCGGCAACTTCACCTCGGTGGTGGGCGACCTGCGCCGGGCCCGCGTGCGCCACGTGCTGCTTGTGACCAGCAGCGATCACATGCCGCGCGCCCTCCTGGTGGGGCGGATCGTCGCCGGCAGCCGTGGCATCACCCTCACCCCGGTGGCGGTGCCGTGCGGTGATCAGTGCCGGCCGGAATCGCGCAGCAAGGTGTGGGGGGATGGCACCCGGGCCCTGCTCTGGGTGCTCACCGGCCGCGATCTCCGGCACTGGGTGGCGCATCACCTGGGGGGCCGCCCGGAAGCCGGCTGGCCGGCTGGAGCGACCCTCGGATCAGTCCCTGATCGAGCAGGGCGTTGATCTGCTCCTGGCAGGCCCGGGTCACCGGATCCAGGTCGGCGCGGCGCCGGGAGGCCGGCGGCGGGATCGGGGTGCCGATGCGGATGTGCACCGGCACCGGCCGCAGGCCCCGGCTGCCGGTGCCCAGGGCGCGGTGGCTGTTGATGATCGCCACCGGCAGCAGCGGCACGCCGGCGCGGGCCGCCAGCAGGGCAGCCCCGGGTTGGGGGGCGTTCACCCGACCGTCGCTCTGGCGGGTTCCGTCGAGGAACACGCCGGTGGCCCAGCCCTCCTCCAGGCGATCCGTGGCCGTGCGGATCGCTTCGCGGTCACTGGCCCCGCGCGCCACCGGATAGGCCCCGCAGGCCCGGATGATCGGCCCCAGCAGCGGCACCCGGAACAGCTCGGCCTTGGCCATGAAGGCCACGGGCCGGCCCAGGGCATGGCCCAGCAGCGGCGGGTCGAGGTGGGAGCCGTGGTTCGCCACCACCACCAGTGCCCCCTCCAGGGGCACGTTGGCATTGCCCGCCGTGCGGCCCCGGAACAGCAGCCGGTACACCGGAAACACCAGCAGATAGCTGATCAGGCGGTAGGTGAGGCTCGGCCTCGGGGTGCTCAGCAGGGCTGGGGGTTCGGCCCGGCGGCGACGGCGGCGCAGCATCCGCTTCACGGGTCCGGTCACTGCCCCAGATCCGCCGCGCCCGCGATCCGGGCGGTGGTGATGGCCGGGCAGCCGCGTTTGATCAGGCCACTGAGCACGTTGCCGGGCCCGATCTCCACGGCGGTGTGGATGCCATCACCGGCCAGGCGCTCCATCGTTTCCCGCCAGCGCACCCCGCTGGTCATCTGGGCGCGCAGGCGGTCCTTGAGAGCCGCTCCCGAGGTTTCCGGGATGGGGTCGGTGTTGCTCAGCACCGGGATGGCGGCATCGGCGAAGGGCACCGCCTCCAGCACGGCGGCGAAGGCCGCGGCGGCCTCGGCCATGAACGGGGAGTGGAAGGCCCCGCTCACGGCCAGGGGGATGGCCCGTTTGCAGCGGAGCTGGCCGCTCACCGCCGCCACGGCTTCCGGCGTGCCCGAGAGCACCACCTGGGCGCTGCTGTTGTCGTTGGCGATCACCACGCCTTCGGTGGCCGCCACCAGGTCGTCGAGCTGGCTGCGCTCGAAGCCGATCACGGCGGTCATGGCGCCGCCGCCGGCGGCGGCCATCAGCTCGCTGCGGGTCTGCATCAGCCGCAGACCGGTTGCGGCGTCGAAGACGCCGGCGGCGTAGAGCGCCACCAGTTCACCGAGGCTGTGGCCCGCCACCAGCTGGGCGCTGCGGCCCTGCCGGCGCAGGGCATCCACCAGCAGGCTCTCCACCACGAAGAGGGCGGGCTGGGTGTTGCGGGTGTCGTTGAGGTCGCCCAGCTCCCCCTGTTCCGCCCCCCCACAGATGGCCAGCAGGTCGCGACCCAGCTGGGCGGAGGCCAGGGCGAACCGCTCCCGGGCCCCCGGCAGCTCGAGAACGCCATCGGCCATGCCCGCCTTCTGCGAGCCCTGGCCGGGAAACACCCAGGCAATGCCCATCCGCCGCCGTCCGTCGAGATCGGCTGGAGGTTAGGTGGCCACTTCCCTCTGTCCGGCTGCCCTCGCGCCCCCGGTCCCGGCACCGCCGGCCCTCGCACCGCCGGCCCCCGGCCCCTGCACCGACGACCCCGGTCCTCAGCCCGCCGGCCCGCTCCAGCGCAGCAGGGCCCCGCCCCAGCTGAGGCCGGCACCGAAGCCGCTGCTGGCCAGCAGGTGGCCGGGTCGGACGCGGCCATCCCTGACGGCCTCGTCGAGCATCAGGGGGATCGTGGCCGCCGAGGTGTTGCCGTAGTGGGCCAGGTTGCTGAGCACCCGCTGCGCAGGCACCTGGAACCGCTCGGCCACGGCGTCGAGGATGCGCTGATTGGCCTGGTGCAGCAGCAGCCAGTCGAGCTGCTCCGCGGTGGTGCCGGTGGCCTCCAGCAGTTCCGCCAGGATCGCCGGCACTTCGCGCACGGCGAACTTGTACACCTCCTGGCCGTTCATCCGGATCGGCGCAAAGCCCCCCACCTGCGCGGTCAGACCGCCCAGCAGGGGCGCCTGCGCGGCGGTCTGGGCGAGGGTGAGGCAGGCATTGCGGCTGCCATCCGAGCGCATCCGGAACCCGAGCAGGCCGGTGTTCTCCGCGGGGCAGGCCTCCACCGCCAGGGCGGCGGCCGCATCGCCGAAGAGCACACAGGTGCTGCGGTCGTCCCAGTCGACCCAGCGACTGAGCTGGTCGGCCCCGATCACCAGGGCCCGGCCCATGGCACCGGTGGCGAGGTACTGACCGGCGGTGATCAGGGCGAAGAGGAAGCCGCTGCAGGCGGCGGTGAGGTCGAAGGCCACGGCCCGGCGGGCGCCGATCGCGGCCTGCACGCGCGGGGCGGTGCCGAACAGGTCGTCGGGGCTGGAGGTGGCCAGGAGGATCAGATCGAGATCCTCCGCGCTCCAGCCGGCGTGGGCCAGGGCCGCGGCTGCTGCCCGGGAGGCGAGCACCGTGAGCGGTTCGTCCGGCCCGCTCACCCGGCGGGCGGCGATCCCGGTGCGGCTGCGGATCCAGGTGTCGCTGGTGTCGACCCGCTCACTCAGCCGCTCGTTGCTGATGCTGGCGGTGGGAAGGGCGCTGCCGCAGCCGACCAGGGCTGTGCCGTGAACCAGGGTGGAAGCCGGGCCGTGAAACAAGCCGAGCGACACAGGGACCGGACCGCAATGGGTTCAGTCAACCACAGGCGGCCGGGGCGGTGGGGGTGCCGGCCAGGGCATGCAGGTCGTCCATCACGCCATGGCTGGCAGCGGAGTGGGCCAGGCGCAGGGCGCTCAGCACGGAAAGGGCCCGGCTGCTGCCGTGTCCGATCACGCAGACCCCATCCACCCCGAGCAGCAGGGCGCCGCCGTGCTCGGCGTGGTCGAGGCGCTTCTTGATCCGGCGCAGGTTGCCGATCAGGAAGGCCGAGCCCACCTTGCCGCGGCGGCCGCGGGGCAGTTCGGCCTTGATCACATCCAGCAGCACCCCGCCCACGCTCTCAAGGAACTTGAGCAGCACGTTGCCGGTGAAGCCGTCGCACACCACCACGTCGAAGGCTCCCGAGAGGATGTCGCGTCCCTCGCAGTTGCCGGCGAAGTGGAAGCGTCCGTCGCCGTCGAGCAGGGGGTGGGTGCGCTGGCAGAGGTCGTTGCCCTTGCAGGCCTCCTCGCCGATGTTCACCAGCCCAACCCGGGGCCGGGAAACCTGCAGCACATCGCGGCAGTAGATGTTGCCGAGCAGGGCGAACTGCAGCATCCACTCCGGTTTGCAGTCCATGTTGGCGCCCACGTCGAGCACGAGCACCTGCCGGGCCGGATCCTTGGTGGGGAAGAGCGCCCCGATCGCCGGGCGGTCGATGCCCGCCAGCCGCCCCAGGCGGAAGATCGCCGACGCCATCACGGCGCCGGAGTTGCCGGCGGAATAGACGGCCGTGGCCTGTCCCTGCTTCACCAGGTCCATGGCCCGGTTGATGCTGGCGTCGCGCTTGCGCCGCACCGCGGTGGCCTCGTCGTCCATGGTCACCGAGGGGCCACTGGGCACCAGCTCGACCAGGCCCCGCGCCACGGCCTCCGCCAGCTGGTCTCCCAGTGCCATCTCCTCCACCGCCCGCTGCAGGGGAGCGGTCTCGGCCACGAACCGCACCCGGATCGGCAGCAGGTCCACCGCCTGCAGGCAGCCCTCCAGGATCGGCCCCGGGGCGTGGTCGCCGCCCATCCCGTCCACGGCCAGCCACAGACGCTCGGCGTCGTTGATCTCCACCGGTCCGCTGCCCCCGCCCTGGAGCCGGCGCAGGGGATCGAACACCAGCGGCTGCAGCACGGTGTTGGCCATCGAGCCGGCCACGCTGGTGGCGGCGCCCGCCACGCTGCCGGCGCCGCTCACGGCCGCTCCGGCCACGGCACCGGCCGTGTTGACAGCCGAGGTGGCCGTTCCCACGAGCGAGGTGACGGCGGCGTTGCGGCGGTACCAGATCACGAGCCGCCGGATCGGGCGACCCGGTTTCGAGCGCCGCGGGCTGCGGCCGGTGGCGTCAGGCTCCTTCGGAGGCAACGGCGTCAACGATGCGTTGGAACAGATAGCCGGTGCCGCGGGCCGTGAGGATCAGCTCGGGGTTGGCCGGATCGTCTTCCAGTTTGGAGCGCAGCCGGGAGATGTGAACATCCACCACGCGGGTGTCCACGTGCCGCTCCGGGGTGTAGCCCCACACCTCCTTGAGGATCTCGCCGCGGCTGAAGGGCTCGCCGCTGCGGCTCACCAGCAGTTCCAGCAGGCTGAATTCCATGCCCGTGAGGCGGATCCGCTCCTCGGCGCGGTACACCTGACGCTTGTTGGTGTCGATGCGCAGGTCGCCGACGCCGATCACGCCGGAATTGGGGATGCCGGCCACCTGCTCCTTCTCCACCCGCCGCAGCACGCAGCGGATCCGGGCCTCCAGCTCCTTGGGGCTGAACGGCTTCACCACGTAGTCGTCGGCGCCGAGTTCCAGGCCGGTGATGCGGTCGGCCACATCGCCGAGGGCCGTGAGCATCACGATCGGCACGTCGGATTCCTTGCGCAGCTCCTGGCAGACGCCGTAGCCATCGAGCTTGGGCATCATCACGTCGAGCACCACCAGGTCGGGGTTGGTGCGATGGAATGCCTCGAGCGCCTCGCTGCCGTCACAGGCGGTCACCACCTGGTAACCGATCATCGACAGGCGGGTCTCGAGGATGCGGCGGATGCTGGCCTCGTCGTCAACCACCAGGATGGTTTCTTTGGCAGGGGTGGAGACCGTCATCAGGGCGTTCCAGACCGCAGCGGAGCTGCCACTTCAGATGCGCTCTACTGAAAAGGCGTGAGGGCACCCATGTTCACGGAACGCCACCAATCTTCATAGAACCCGTGGCCAGGCCCGTTCCCCTCTACGTCTGCAGCAGCTGCGGCGCCCAGAGCCGCCAGTTCTTCGGCCGCTGCGCCGGCTGCGGCAGCTGGAACACCCTCGTGGAACAGGCCGCCGCGCCCGCCGCCGACAACCGGCGTCGCCGGCCGGTGGCCCCGGCCGGCGAGCAGCAGACTCCGCCCCGGCCGCGCCGCTCCCTGCCGATCGCGGCGGTGGGGGAGCGGCCGCTGCAGCGGCTTGGCAGCGGCTATGGCGAGCTCGACCGCGTGCTGGGGGGCGGCCTGGTGCCCGGCTCGCTGGTGCTGCTCGGCGGCGACCCGGGCATCGGCAAGAGCACGCTGCTGCTGCAGAGCGCCCGCCGCATGGCGGCCCGTTGCGCGGTGCTCTACGTGAGCGCGGAGGAGTCCGCCCAGCAGGTGAAGCTGCGCTGGCGGCGCCTGGCGGAGGGGGCCGGCGGTGAGGAGCCCGGCCAGGAGGCGGGTTTTCAGCTCCTGGCTGAAACCGACCTGGAACTGGTTCTGCAGGAGCTCGAGAGCCTGCGGCCAGCGGTGGCGGTGATCGACAGCATCCAGGCCCTCCACGACGCTGAGCTCGGCAGTGCCCCCGGCTCGGTGGCCCAGGTGCGCGAGTGTGCCGCCGCCCTCGCCCGCATCGCCAAGCGCCAGCACACCGCCCTGCTGCTGGTGGGTCACGTCACCAAGGAGGGTCTGCTGGCCGGCCCGAAGGTGCTGGAGCACCTGGTGGATGCGGTGCTCACCTTCGAGGGCGACCGCTTCGCCAGCCACCGCCTGCTGCGGGCCGTGAAGAACCGCTTCGGTGCCACCCATGAACTGGGGGTGTTCGAGATGCGCGGCCAGGGCCTGGCCGAAGTCACCAACCCCAGTGAGCTCTTTCTCGGGGCGGACGAGCCCAGCAGCGGCACCGCCACGATCGTGGCCTGCGAGGGCACCCGCCCCCTGGTGGTGGAGCTCCAGGCCCTGGTGAGCACCACCAGCTATGCCAGCCCGCGCCGCAGCGCCACCGGCATCGCCGTGAACCGCCTGCACCAGATTCTGGCGGTGCTGGAGAAGCATCTCGGCCTGCCGCTCTCCCGCTTCGACTGCTACCTGGCGGTGGCGGGGGGCCTGAGCGTGGAGGAGCCGGCGGCGGATCTGGGGGTGGCGGCGGCGGTGGTGGCCAGCACCCGCGACCTCACCCTGCCCCCCGGCACGGTGCTGGTGGGCGAGCTGGGGTTGGGGGGGCAGCTGCGGCCCGTGGGCCAGCTGGAACTGCGCTTGCAGGAGGCGGCGCGGCTGGGCTTCACCAGGGCCGTGATCCCCCGGGGCAGCGGGCCGGGCCGGGCCGGCGCCGACCATGGGCTCGAGCTTCTGGAGGCCGCCGGCGTGGCTGAGGCTCTGGTGAAGGCCCTCGGGGAGCATCCTGCCCAGGGGGACTGAGAGCCATGGTCTCGGCGCGGGGATTCAGCGGGGCGGGGATGGCGGGGGCCGTTCCCCGTCCGTCCGCCGGCCTTCACCAACCTCGCCAATCTGCGCCTCCAGCAGGGCGCCCCGCTGGAGGCGATCAGCCTCCAGGAGCGGGCCCTGGCGGCGGCTGATCCGGAGCCGTTCCAGCGGCGTGGTGCAGAGGGATCAGCAAGCCGCAGCGACCTCCCCGGGCCCGGCATGCCGGTCTCCCAGTGCATGCCCTCGCTGGCTGGCACGTCGATGTGGGCCTGCGCTGTGCGGCCGGCATCCACCGGCCGCCGAGGGTGGATCTGTTCGCCGTCCGGGATCTCAATCGCTGCACCGGCACAGCCTCGCTGCACCGGCACAGCCCGGGCCGGCGACAACGGTGTGTTCATTGCCAGGGCCGGACATCCGGTGCTGTGCCGCGCCATCGACCGGGTGGTGGAGCGCAGCCGCAGTCGGAACGACGGAGTGTCTCCATTTTGAACCACTGGCCCCAGTCTCTGGGGTGGGGCCAGTGCCATCCAGGGTGCCAGTTCAGGGCTGGCCTGCGAGAAACCCTTCGGCACCTGGGGATCTCCAGATCCTCAGCGGAGGGCACCAACAATGATCTGACGCTCTGGCAGGAGCGGCGGGTGTATGGCTCGCAGCGAACCATTCGGTCGAAGGGCTTTCTCTGAAGTCAGCACATCATCCGAAGTCGGGGCCTAGAAGTACACATCCACATTGCTGCGGCCGGAGCTCTTCAACCAGTTTTCGATATCGAGATAGCCTCCGGGGTACAGGCGTACGGCTTTGCCCCAATGCTGGGCAGCCAGATCAAACCATTGGTCGGCTTTGTCGCGGTCGCCTTCCTCCTCAGCGATGCGACCCCACTTCTCATAGATCAGGCCCATATTCTTGAGGCAGGAGGGGGAGTTGGGATTTTCCTCCAGGGAGCGGCGGTAGAAGTCGAGCGACTTCTCCTCCTCACCCGTGCTCATGAAGATGATCGCCATATTCTTGAGGATCTCGCCCCGGTCGATGGCGTTGTCTTCTAGCCTCAGGGCCTCCTCGTAGTTCTGGAGGGCTTCGGCGTAGTCACCGTCATTCTGGGCGGAAAGGCCGTCGCGGTAATACACGTACGCTTCCTTGGCCTTGGGATCGATCGGCAGCAGCTTCACGATCAGGTCTGCCATCACCGTGAAGCTCTTGTCGATGAAGTTGTCGTTGCGCTGAGAGCGGGGCACGGGCGTCGGCGGAGCGGGCTGGACGGCCATCCTGGCGGATCTGCCTAGCCTTGAATCCGTTCCAGCCAGCCCTCCGACGCCAGCCGCCGCCGTGTCGCCCAGCACCCAAGCTCCCGTGGGATCCGTTCCCGCCGGACCTGCTCCCGCGGGCTCGGCCGCCGGCTCAGTTCCGGCCAGCCCCGCCAGCACCAGCAGCGGCGCCCTCGATCCCGAGCGCCCCGCGGTGCTGCTGCTCGAGATCGAGGGCATGAAGTGCGGCGGCTGCGTGCGGGCC
>Ga0315900_10000264_pt1 | contig 94596 bp, 92 predicted proteins | sample LakEriMetagenome_FD_203521 | JGI IMG/M metagenome (GOLD analysis project Ga0315900, IMG submission 203521) | Freshwater fungal communities from buoy surface, Lake Erie, Ohio, United States - Buoy 12 MA114 | ecosystem: Environmental > Aquatic > Freshwater > Lake > Lake biofilm | place: USA: Lake... | reverse complement strand
TCTGGTTGAACTTGCCGCCGGCGTGCAGCTCGGTCAGCGCGATTTCGGCGGCGCTGCGCTTGGGCTCGTGCTTGTCGTCCATCTTCACGCCGGTCGGGATGCCGCGGCCGTTGTCGGTCACGCTGATCGAGTTGTCCGAATGGATGGTGACGACGATGTCGTCGCAATGCCCGGCCAGCGCCTCGTCGATCGAGTTGTCCACCACCTCAAAGACCAGGTGGTGCAGGCCGGTGCCGTCCGAGGTGTCGCCGATGTACATGCCCGGGCGCTTGCGCACCGCTTCCAGACCTTCCAGGATCTGGATCGCGCCTTCGCCATAGCCTTCGGAGGCGCCCGCCTGGTTCGCGTCAATCTTGGGTTGGGCGGTGGTGAAAGCGTCTTCGCTGGGCTTGTTTTCTTCGGTCATGGTCTGTTTTCTTTATCGCTTGAATGGCCGAAACCCGCGACAGGTCGCGGGTTTCTGTGTGGAAAAGTCCGGAGGACTTCGGCCTCAGATGCGCATCGGCATCACCACGTATTTGAAGTTGTCGTTGTCGGGGATGGTGATCAGCGCCGAGCTGTTGGCGTCGGCCAGATCGATGCGGACCATGTCCTGGTCCATATTGGCCAGCACATCGATGATGTAGGTCACGTTGAAACCGATCTCGATGCTGTCGCCGCCGTAATCGATGTCGAGCTCGTCCACCGCCTCTTCCTGTTCGGCGTTGGTGGAGGCCACGCGCAGCGTGCCGGGGTCGAGGTTCAGGCGCACGCCCTTGAACTTGTCGCTGGTCAGGATGGCGGTGCGCTGCAGGCAAGACAGCAGGGCCTGGCGGCCGAGCGTGACGTTGTTGCGATGGCCCTTGGGGATCACGCGGTTGTAGTCGGGGAACTTGCCCTCGACCAGCTTGGTCACGAATTCCATGCCGTCAAAGCTGAACTTGGCCTGGTTGTTGGCGAACTGCATCTCGATGGCGCCTTCGGCGTCGCTGAGCAGGCGCTGCAGCTCGAGCACGGTCTTGCGCGGCAGGATGACTTCCTGCTTGCTGGGCACCTCGGTGTCGAGCGTGGCGCTGGAAAAAGCCAAACGGTGGCCGTCGGTGGCCACCAGGCTGAGCTTTTTGCCCTCGGCCACGAACAGGATGCCGTTGAGGTAGTAGCGGATGTCGTGCACCGCCATGGCAAACGAGACTTGGCCCAGCAGGGCCTTGAGGGTCTTTTGCGGCACGCTGAATTTGGGGCCGAAGCTGGCGGCTTCCTGCACCAGCGGGAAGTCCTCGGCCGGCAGGGTCTGCAGCGTGAACTTGGACTTGCCGCCTTTGAGGATCACTTTGGCTTGCGAAGACTCCAGGCTGACGGTCTGGTCGCCGGGCATGGTGCGCAGGATGTCGATGAGCTTGCGCGCACCCACGGTGGTGGTGAAGTCGCCCGGGTCGCCGTCGAGTTCGGCGGTGGTGCGGATCTGGATTTCCAGGTCGCTGGTGGTCATCTGGATGGCCCGGCCCGACTTGCGGATCAGCACATTGGCCAGCACGGGCAGGGTGTGGCGGCGTTCCACAATACCGGAGACGGATTGCAGCACCGACAGCAGCTTGTCTTGGGTGGCCTTCAGGACGATCATGGTGGTCTACCTTGGGTGGTTTTGGTCAGGCATCCGCCCCGTCGGGCAGAAGTTTGCAAACAGCTGACATTTTCTCTGGTTTTTACCTGTTTTTTGGGGGTCGGCCGCCTGTTTTTCCCGGAGGGCGGGCCTCATCCCTTGAGCGTCTGTTCCAGCACGTGCAGCTGCTGGTTGAGTTCGGTCAGCTGCTGGCGCTCCGCGGCGATTTTGCGCACCGCATGCAGCACCGTGGTGTGGTCGCGTCCGCCAAACAGCTCGCCGATCTCGGGCAGGCTTTTTTGGGTCAGTTCCTTGGCCAGGTACATGGCGATCTGGCGCGGCCGGGCGATGCTGGCCGGACGCTTTTTGCTGTACATGTCCGCGACCTTGATCTTGTAGTAATCGGCCACGGTTTTCTGGATGTTTTCCACGCTGATCTGTCGGTTCTGGATCGACAGCAGGTCGCGCAGGGCCTCGCGGGCGAGCTGGATGGAGACGTCCTTCTGGTTGAAGCGCGAATACGCCAGGATTTTGCGCAGGGCGCCTTCGAGCTCGCGCACGTTCGAGCGCACGTTCTTGGCCACGAAAAAGGCGACCTCTTCGGGCATTTCGCTGCCTTCGCTGATGGCCTTGTTGATCAGGATGGCCACCCGCATTTCCAGTTCGGGCGGCTCGATGGCCACCGTCAGGCCCGAATCGAAGCGGGAGACCAGGCGCTCGTGGATGTCGGTCAGGCCCTTGGGGTAGGTGTCGCTGGTCATCACGATGTGCGACTTTTTGGCCAGCAAGGCCTCGAAGGCGTTGAAAAACTCTTCCTGCGTGCGGTCCTTGTTGGCAAAGAACTGCACATCGTCGATCAGCAGCAGATCCAGCGAGTGGTAATGGTGCTTGAACTCGTCAAACGTCTTGCGCTGGTAGGCCTTGACCACATCCGAGACGAATTGCTCGGCGTGGATGTAGAGAACTTTGGCCTCCGGGCGGTCGGCCAGCAGCTTGTTGCCAATGGCGTGCATCAGGTGGGTCTTGCCCAGGCCCACGCCGCCATAGATGAACAGCGGGTTGTACAGCTGCCCCGGCGAACCGGCCACATGCATGGCCGCCGCCCGCGCCATGCGGTTGGCCGAGCCCTCGACCAGGGTGTCGAAGGTCAGCGCCGGGTTGAGCCGGCTGCGGAAGGCCTGGGTCGGCGCTTCCTGCGGCATGTCGAGCACTTCGGGGCTGGAGGGCGACAGGGCCGTCGCGGGTGCGCGGCCAGAAGGCATGCGGGTTTCGCGAGGAGCAAGCACTAACTCAAGCTGGATGGGCTGGCCTTGCAGGCGCTCCAGGGTCTGGCTCAGTTTCTGGCCGTACTGGGCCCGGATCCAGTCCATTTTGAAGCGGTTGGCGACCTGCAGGACGAGTTTGCCGTCGTCGTCGCCGAGCTGGGCCACCAGGGGTTTGATCCAGGTGTTGAACTGCTGCTCGGGCAGTTCGCGCGAGAGTTCGTCTAGGCAGGCCTGCCACAGCGAGGGGCTGGCGTCGGAAAAGGCATCGGGGGGCAGTCCCTCGGGCATATGGCGTCTTTTTTTTGTGGATATTTGGCGCTTGCGGCGGGAGGGACTCTGAATTATCAAGAGCTTATCCACAGGCCGGGAGGGTGCGCGGCAGCAGATCATAAACCACAAACGGCCCGGTGTTCTCATGGTGTTCCCGGATGGATGGAAAGGCCGCATCGGTGCATGCCGACCGCGGAATTTGCCGGGGCAGCCAAAGTTTGCGATAATCGCGGGCTTCGCTCTGAAATACCGGGGCGCCGAGGAACAGTCATGAAACGCACCTACCAACCTTCCAAAACCCGCCGCGCCCGTACCCACGGCTTCCTGGTACGCATGAAGACCCGCGGTGGTCGTGCCGTGATCAATGCACGCCGCGCCAAGGGCCGCAAGCGTCTGGCTGTCTGAGCGTCGCTGCCGCTGTCAGCCCGCCCATGTGCATGGTTGACAGCCACAGTCAGGGTCTGGTCGCCGTGCATCGTCTCAAGACACGCCCGCAATTCCAGGCCGCCCTGGCTGGCGGTACGGTCTCGCGCACCGCGCACTTTGCCTTGCACCGCCTGCTGTTGACGGCAGGCGCAGGCACCCCGAAAGCCACGCCCGACCCGGCAGGGCCTGCACCCGATGTGGCGCAGGCCCTTTTTGCCTTGGATGGCGTCTGGATCGGGGCCATGGTGCCCAAGCGCTGGGCGCGCCGTGCGGTCACCCGCAACACCATCAAGCGTCAGATTTACGCCGTGAGCAGCCGTTTTGCCGACCGCCTCCCGCATGCGGCGCATGTGGTGCGCCTGCGCACGGCCTTTGACCGCAAGCAATTCATCAGCGCCACCTCTGAGCCGCTGCGTCTGGCGGTTCGCCAGGAGCTCGAGCAGCTGTTCGCCCACGGAGTTCGGGCATGATGCGGCGTCTGCTCATGCTGCTGGTGCGTGCCTACCGCCTGTTGCTGAGCCCGTCCATCGGTTCGGCCTGCCGTTTTGAGCCCACCTGCTCGGCCTATTCCCTGCAAGCGCTCGAAAAGCACGGTGCCGCCTGGGGCAGTGCCCTCACGCTGGCCCGACTGGTGCGTTGCCACCCCTGGTGTGCCGGCGGCCATGACCCTGTTCCCGAAGCGGCGCCCCGCCTCTTCACCCGATTGTTATCACCTTCGTCCAAGAAGTCCTCATGAACGACATCCGCCGCACCATCCTCTGGGTGATCTTTGGCTTCTCCATGGTCCTGCTGTGGGACCAGTGGCAGATCCACAATGGCCACAAGGCCACCTTCTTCCCCAAGGTCGAGCCTGCCGCCACCGCCACGGCAGCGGCCGGACCGGCCGCTTCGTCGTCGGCGGTGCCGGTGGCCAGTGCGGCCCCGGCCGGGCCGGGCCAGGTGCCGGTGGCCAATGCCCCGGTGGCTGCGCGCGAGCTGATCGAGGTCGAGACCGACCTCTACAAGCTGCGCTTTGACACCGAAGGCGGCTCCCTGGTGCATGCGGAATTGCGCCAGCACCTGGACCTGGTCGATGCGAAAAAGAATTTCGTGCTGTTCGATGAAAGCAAGGAGCGCGTCTATGTGGCGCAGACCGGCCTGATCGGTGGCCAGCTGCCCACGCACAAAAGCCCCATGCGTTTTGCCGGCGAGCGCCAGCTCAAGGACGGCCAGAACGCGCTGTCGCTGCGCTTCGAATCCGACGACATCAATGGCGTGAAACTGGTCAAGACCTGGACCCTGCAGCGCGGCAGCTACGCCATCGCGGTCAAGCACGAGGTGATCAACAAGGGCGCCGCCGCGGTCTCGCCCCAGCTTTACATGCAGCTGGTGCGCGACGGCAACAAGCCCGCCGGCGAATCGGCCTTCTATTCCACTTTCACCGGCCCGGCCGTCTACACCGAAGCCAAGAAATACCAGAAGGTCGAGTTTTCCGACATCGAGAAGAACAAGGCCGAGATCGACAAGACCTCGCCCAATGGCTATGTGGCCATGGTGCAGCACTACTTCGCTTCGGCCTGGTTGCTGAACAACGGCATCGCCCGCGAGAATTTTGTGCGCAAGGTCGACAACAACCTCTACGCCGTCGGCATGATCACGCCGATGGGCGAAGTCGCGCCCGGCCAGAGCAAGACGCTCGAGAACCTGCTGTTTGCCGGCCCGCAGGAAGAAAAAACGCTGGAAGCCCTGGCCCCCGGCCTGGACCTGCTCAAGGACTATGGCTGGCTGGCCATGCTGGCCAAGCCCCTGTACTGGCTGCTCGACCAGCTCCACCAGGTGCTCAAGAACTGGGGCTGGTCGATCATGGCCCTGGTGTTGCTGCTCAAGATCGCCTTCTACTGGCTCAATGCCAAGGCCTACGCCAGCATGGCCAAGATGAAGGCCGTCAATCCCCGCATCATGGAAATGCGCGAGCGCCTGAAGAACAATCCGCAGCAGATGCAAATGGAAATGATGAAGATCTACCGCGAGGAAAAGGTCAACCCGATGGGCGGCTGCTTCCCGATGCTGGTGCAGATCCCGGTCTTCATCGCCCTGTACTGGGTGCTGCTCTCCAGTGTCGAGATGCGCCATGCGCCGTGGTTGGGCTGGATTGTCGACCTCTCGGCACCCGATCCCTACTTCATCTTGCCGCTGGTGATGACCCTGACCACCTTGCTGCAGACCGCCCTCAACCCGGCCCCGCCGGACCCGATGCAGGCCAAGCTGATGTGGTTCATGCCCCTGATCTTCAGCGTCATGTTCTTTTTCTTCCCGGCCGGTCTGGTGCTGTACTGGATCACCAACAACGTGTTGTCGATCGCCCAGCAGTGGATCATCAACACCCGCATGGGCGTGCCGCCGCAGTTCAACCTGCCCAAGTTCAAGTGAACTGAAAACACCTCTGCAGGGGCCGCGTGAGCGGCCCTTGTTTCTTGGACAATCCCTTCATGCTTGCCCGTCACCAGGAACCGATTGTGGCCATTGCGACCGCCCCCGGGCGTGGCGCGGTGGGGATCGTGCGCGTGTCCGGGCGTGGCCTGGCCGGGCTGATCCAGGCCCTGTGCGGGCGGGCGCTCAAGGCCCGCGAGGCCACCTACCTGCCTTTTCGCGATGCCGATGGCAGCGCCATCGACCACGGCCTGGCCATCCACTTTCCGGCCCCGCATTCCTTCACCGGTGAAGACGTGCTGGAGCTGCAGGCCCATGGCGGCCCGGTGGTGTTGCAGCTCTTGGTGCAGCGCTGCCTGCAGGCCGCGGCCAGCCGCGATGCGGCCACAGGCCAGCCGGTGCTCGCCAGTCTGCGGGTGGCGCAGCCGGGCGAGTTTTCCGAGCGGGCCTTCCTCAACGACAAGATCGACCTGGCACAGGCCGAAGCGATCGCCGACTTGATCGATGCCAGCACCGAGGCTGCGGCACGCAGCGCCAGCCGCTCCCTGGCGGGCGAGTTCTCGCGCGAGATCGGCGATTTGCGCGAAGCCTTGATCCACCTGCGCATGCTGGTCGAGGCCACGTTGGACTTTCCCGAAGAAGAGATCGACTTCCTGCAGAAGGCCGACGCACAGGGCCAGCTCGATGGCCTGCAGGGGCGCCTGGCGCAGGTGCTGCAGCGCACGCGCCAGGGGGCGCTGCTGCGCGAAGGCATCCGGGTGGTGATCGCGGGCCAGCCCAATGCGGGCAAGAGCTCGCTGCTCAATGCGCTGGCGGGCGCCGAGCTGGCCATCGTCACGCCGATCGCGGGCACCACGCGCGATGTGGTGCAGCAGACCATCCAGATCGAAGGCGTGCCGCTGCACGTCATCGACACCGCCGGCCTGCGCCAAGGCGAAGGGGTGGACGCGGTCGAGCAGATCGGCATTGAACGGGCCTGGGGGCAGATCGAGCAGGCCGATGCGGTCTTGTTCCTGCACGACCTCACGCGCGTGGACGACGCCGCTTATGCCGCGGCCGACGCCGACATCGCGCGCGCGCTGGCGCAGCGCGTGCCGGCTTCGGTGCCGGTCATTGACCTCTGGAACAAGGCCGACGCCGCCCAGGCGGTGGATCGCGCAGGCGTGGTCTTGTCGGCCCGAACCGGCGATGGCCTGCAGGCCCTGCGCCAGCGCCTGCTGCACGAAGCCGGCTGGCAGCAGGCCAGCGAAGGCCTGTACATCGCGCGTGAGCGCCATGTGCAGGCCCTGCTGCGCGTGCGCGACCACCTCGACATCGCGCAGCAGCACCTGGCCGCCCAGGCGCAAAGCCTGGACCTGCTGGCCGAAGAGCTGCGTCAGGCGCAAAACGCGCTGGGCGACATCACCGGCGAATTCAGTGCCGACGACCTGCTCGGCGTGATCTTCTCGAGCTTTTGCATCGGCAAGTGAGCGGCCCTGGCGCTCGTCACCGCCGTGACTGCAAAGCGCTTGGGCTGCGGCCCATCATGCCCGCACACCACAAGGAGTGCGCATGGGACAACGACTGCAGGGCCAGGTGGCCATCATCACCGGGGCCAGTCGCGGCATCGGCCGGGCCATCGCCGAGGCCTACGCCGCAGAGGGCGCCAGCCTGTGCCTGATGGCCACCGCCAGTGACAAACTCGCCGAGGTGGCCGCCAGCCTGAATCTGGACAGCCAACGGCTGATGACGCTGGCGCTGGATGTGCGCGACCGGGCCGCCTGCTTTGCGGCGGTGGCGCAGGTGCAGCAGCGCCATGGCCGGGTGGACGTGCTGGTCAACAACGCTGGCGTTTACCGCGCCAAGGCCTTCCTCGACTACAGCGACCAGGACTTCCAGGACATGCTGGATGTGAACCTGTTTGGTGTGCTGCATTGCATGCAGGCCTGTCTGCCGGGCATGCAGGCGCGGCGGCACGGGCGCATCGTCAACATCGCCTCGACCGCGGGCAAGTGGGGCTCACGCAACCAAAGTGCCTACAACACCAGCAAGCATGCGGTGGTCGGACTGACGCGCTGCGTGGCGCTTGAGGCCAGCCCCTTCGCGGTCACGGTCAATGCCATCTGCCCGGGCTTTGTGCAGACCGACATGGTTGAGGAACTCAAGGCGCAGGTGGCGGCCAGCGCCGGCATGAGCGGCGAGGACATGGTCAAGGCGGCGCTGGCGCGGGTGCCCCTGGGCCGCATCCTCGATCCCGCCGAGATCGCGCAGCTGGCGGTGTACCTGGGCAGTCCCGAGTCGCGCGGCATGACCGGTCAGTCCATCCTGCTTGATGGCGGCATGGTCCTGGTCTGAACCGAAGTGGTGCGCCAAGACACCTCGGAGACAAACTTCGGGATAACCATGACACCAGACTGACGGTGTGCACTCAGAATGGCCCGACTGCCAGACGCCTGCAGTGGTTTCAACCCAGTGAGCAAGCACGATGCCCAGTGAATACATTCTCGAGACCCGCAACCTTGTCAAGGAATTCAAGGGTTTCATCGCCGTCAACGACGTGAATCTGCAGGTGCGCCGCGGACAGATCCACGCCCTGATCGGCCCCAACGGTGCGGGCAAGACGACGGTGTTCAACCTGCTCACCAAGTTCCTGATTCCCACCCGTGGCCAGATCCTGTTCAACGGCCACGACATCACCTCCGAAAAGCCCGCCCAGGTGGCGCGCCGCGGCATCGTGCGCTCCTTCCAGATCTCGGCCACCTTCCCCAACCTCTCGGTGGTGCAGAACGTGCGGATCGCCCTGCAGCGCGCCACCGGCCTGTCGATGCACTTCTGGCGCTCCGAGCGGGTGCTCGACCAGCTCAACGACCGGGCCATGGCCCTGCTGGCCGAGGTCGACCTCCAAGACATGGCCCACCTCACCGCCGTCGAACTGCCTTACGGCCGCAAGCGCGCGCTGGAGATCGCCACCACGCTGGCCATGGAGCCCGAGCTGATGCTGCTCGACGAACCGACGCAGGGCATGGGCCACGAGGACGTGGACCGCGTCACCCAGCTGATCAAGAAGGTCAGCGCCAACCGAACCATCCTGATGGTCGAGCACAACATGAACGTCGTCTCCAGCATCGCCGACACCATCAGCGTGCTGCAGCGCGGCCAGGTGATTGCCGAAGGGCCATACCAGGTGGTGTCCAAGAACCCGCAGGTGCTCGAAGCCTATATGGGCACCACCGACAACGAACTGGAGGGCGCCCATGGCTGAGGCGACCGAACTGCTGCGCATCAGCAACCTGCACGCCTGGTACGGCGAGTCGCACATCCTGCACGGGGTGGACCTCACGGTCCACCAAGGCGAGGTGGTCACCCTGCTCGGCCGCAACGGCGCGGGCCGCACGACCACCATCAAGTCCATCCTCGGTCTGGTGGGCAAACGCAGCGGCTCCATCTCCCTCAACGGCACCGAAACGATCGGTCTGCCCACCCACGAGATCGCCCGCCTGGGCATCGGCTATTGCCCGGAAGAGCGGGGCATCTTTGCCTCGCTGACCTGCGAGGAAAACCTGCTGCTGCCGCCCGCCATCGCCGGGGGCGGCATGTCGCTCGATGAAATCTACGAGATGTTCCCCAACCTGCTCGAGCGCCGGAGCAGCCCGGGCACCCGGCTGTCTGGGGGCGAGCAGCAGATGCTGGCGGTCGGGCGCATCCTGCGCACCGGCGCCAAGCTGCTGCTGCTCGACGAGATTTCGGAAGGTTTGGCCCCGGTGATCGTGCAGGCGCTGGCGCGCATGATCCGCGCCCTCAAGGCCAAGGGCTTCACCATCATCATGGTCGAACAGAACTTCCGTTTTGCGGCGCCGCTGGCGGACCGCTTCTATGTGATGGAGCACGGCACGATCGTCGAGGGTTTTGCCGCTGCCGAGTTGCCCAACAAGATGGGCATGCTCAGCGAATACCTCGGCGTCTGATTCATTTCAACCAGGAGACAAACCATGAAACGCAAACTTCTCTCGATCGCCACAGCCGCAGCTTGTGCCTGGGGCGGGGCCGCCCAGGCGCAGATCTCTGACGGCGTGGTCAAGATCGGCGTGCTCAACGACATGTCCGGTCTGTATTCCGACATCACCGGCCCGGGTTCGGTCCTTGCCGCCCGCATGGCGGTGGAGGACTACATGAAGGCTTCGGGCAGCCGGCTCAAGGTTGAAATCGTCAGCGCCGACCACCAGAACAAGCCCGATGTGGGTTCCAACATCGCGCGCCAGTGGTTCGACACCGACAAGGTGGACATGATCGCCGACGTGCCCACCTCCTCGGTCGGTCTGGCCGTGGCCAAGATCGCCAGCGACAAGGGCAAGCTGCATGTGAACTCCGGCTCGGCCACCGCCGACCTCTCGGGCAAGGCCTGCAACGCCAACACCATCCACTGGGCCTATGACACCTGGATGCTGGCCAACGGCACCGGCAAGGCCATCGTCAAGAGCGGCGGCAACACCTGGTTCTTCCTGACCGCCGATTACGCCTTCGGCCACGCGCTCGAGCGCGACACCGAGGCGGTGATCAACGCCAACGGCGGTCGCGTGGTCGGCAAGGTCCGCACCCCGTTCCCGACCCAGGACTTCTCGTCCTTCCTGCTGCAGGCGCAGGCTTCCCGGGCCAAGATCATCGGCCTGGCCAACGCCGGCGGTGACACCACCAACTCCATCAAGCAAGCGGCCGAATTCGGCATCACCCGCGGCGGCCAGAACCTGGCCGGTCTGCTGGTGTTCCTGCCCGACGTGCATTCGCTGGGCCTGAACATCGCCCAGGGCCTGATGCTGACCGAGACCTTCTACTGGGACCTGAACGACCAGACCCGTGCCTGGAGCCGCCGCTTTGCCGCTGCCAACAACGGCAAGATGCCTTCGATGGTGCAGGCTGGCGTGTACTCGAGCGTGCTGCACTACCTCAAGGCCGTGGACGCGGCCAAGACCGACGACGGCACCAAGGTCGCGGCCAAGATGAAGGAACTGCCCACCGATGACCCGCTGTTTGGCAAGGGCAGCGTGCGCCCCGACGGTCGCAAGATCCACCCGGCCTACCTCTTTGAGGTCAAGAAGCCGGGCGAGTCCAAAGGTCCGTACGACTACTACAAGCTGGTGGCCACCATCCCGGCCAACGAAGCTTTCCGTCCGTTGGCCGAGAGCGAGTGCCCTCTGGTCAAGAAGTGATCCCCTTGTTCTGAGCCACACGAAGTCACCGCCATGGAAATTTTTGGCATTCCATCCCAAGCCCTGTTCGGGCAATTGCTGATCGGGCTGATCAACGGCTCGTTTTACGCGCTGCTCTCGCTGGGCCTGGCGGTGATCTTCGGCTTGCTGAACATCATCAACTTCACCCATGGCGCCCAGTACATGCTGGGCGCCTTCGTGGCCTACCTCGGGCTCAACCATCTGGGCATGAACTACTGGGTGGCCCTGCTGGTCACCCCGATCGTGGTGGGGGCCACCGGTGTGCTGATCGAGCGCACCATGCTCAAACAGCTCTACAAGCTCGACCACCTGTACGGCTTGCTGCTGACCTTCGGGCTGGCGCTGATCATCCAGGGCCTGTTCCGCAACGAATTCGGCTCCTCCGGCATGCCTTATCCCGCGCCCGAGGTCTTCAAAGGGGTGTTCAACACCGGCTTCATGTTCCTGCCCAAATACCGGGCCTGGGTCATCGTGGCTTCGCTGGTGGTCTGTCTGGCGACCTGGTACGTGATCGAGCGGACCAAGCTGGGCGCCTACCTGCGGGCCGCCACCGAAAACCCGAGCCTGGTGCAGGCGTTCGGCATCAACGTGCCGCGCATGATCACCCTGACCTACGGCTTTGGCGTCGGCCTGGCCGCCCTGGCTGGCGTGATGGCCGCACCCATCTACCAGGTCAACCCGACCATGGGGGCGGACCTCATCATCGTGGTGTTTGCCGTGGTGGTGATCGGCGGCATGGGCTCCATCATGGGCGCCATCGTCACCGGTTTCGGTCTGGGCCTGATCGAGGGCCTGACCAAGGTGTTCTATCCGGAAGCCTCGGCCACCGTGATCTTCGTGATCATGACCATCGTCCTGCTCCTCAAGCCTGCCGGCCTGTTCGGCACCCAGAAGTAACGCCATGACGAACTCTGCATCTGCTTCGGCCTCGACCGAATCGAACAAGTCCCTCTGGGTGGCCTTTGCCATCATGGTGGCAGTCTTTGCCATCGCCCCGATCTGGGTCTACCCGGTGTTCCTGATGAAGGTGATGTGCTTTGCCATGTTCGCCTGCGCCTTCAACCTGCTGCTGGGTTTTGGCGGGCTGCTGTCTTTCGGGCACGCCATGTTCCTGGGGCTGGCGGGGTACACCTCGGCCCATGCGGCCAAGGTCTGGGGCCTGAACCCCGAACTGGCCATCGTGATCGGGACCCTGAGCGCCATGGCCCTGGCCTACGTCGTCGGCTCGCTGGCCATTCGCCGGCAGGGCATCTATTTCGCCATGATCACGCTGGCGCTGGCCCAGATGATCTTCTTCTTCTGCCTGCAGGCCCCCTTCACCGGCGGTGAAGACGGCATCCAGGGCGTGCCCCGGGGCAAGCTGTTCGGCATCATCGACCTGAGCGACAACATCAACATGTATGTGTTCGTGCTGGTGATCTTCCTGGCGAGCTTTCTCTTCATCTGGCGCGTGGTCCATTCGCCCTTTGGCCAGATCCTCAAGGCCATCCGCGAGCACCAGGACCGTGCCACCTCGCTGGGCTACGACACCGACCGCTACAAGCTGCTGGCGTTTGTGATTTCCGGCGCCCTGGCCGGCACCGCGGGTGCCAGCAAGGCCCTGGTGTTCCAGCTCGCCTCGCTCACCGATGTGCACTGGAGCATGTCGGGCGAGGTGGTGCTGATGACCCTGCTGGGGGGCATGGGCACCCTGTTCGGGCCGGTGGCGGGTGCCGCCGTGATCGTCACCATGCAGAACTACCTGGCCCAGCTGGGCGCCTGGGTCACGATCGTGCAGGGCATCATCTTCGTGGTCTGTGTGCTCGCCTTCCGGCGCGGCATCATCGGCGAGATCGCCAACCTGATCAAGAAGCCGCTCTGATCCGCGTCCATGGCGACGCAGCACCACGCCCGCAGCTGCGGGCCTGCTCGTTTCAGCGCATGAAGCGTTTGACGTAGTCCTCGCCCAGGCCCACCGCCTGGAAGTGCGCGCGGTACTTGTCGATGCGGGTGAACACATCGTCGTAGCCGGTGGATTGGCCCTGGGGGTCCACGTACATCAGCGCGCCATGCACGGTGAACAGGGTCACCATGTCCTGGCAATCGTCGGGCACCACCAGGGTGTGGGTTTCGCCCGGCGGCTCAAACACATAGCTGCCTTCGTGGGCCACCCAGTCGTGCTCGAGGTAAAGCCATTTGCCCTTGATGACGTAGGCATGCACCTGGCCCGAGTGGCGGTGGCGCTGCAGCAGGCCCGAGCGCTTGACCTTGAGCAGGTGCACATAAAAGCCGCCGGTCACGTTCAGGTGGATCGGCCGCGACCAGATGCCTTCGCCCACCGGCGCCCACAGCAGGGGGTCGTCGGTCAGCACATCCGGGATCACCATGTCGGGCGCCATGCCCCAGGGCTGGGGTTTGGCATAGGGCACACGGTCGTCGGGGCTGGGGGTGGGGCTGAGTCTGGCATTCATGGCGTTCTCCTGAAGCGGGTGCACCAAGCCTAAAGGCTTGTCACCCGCTTGTCTGCATGGTGCGCGACAGCCCGGCGGGCTGGGCTAGACTGGCCAGGCCATGTCCACCACCCTTCCCCCGGGCCTTTGGCTCATCAGCCTGGCCGCTTTCAGCAGCATGGCCTCGATGCGGGTCTGCGACCCCATGCTGGTGGCCCTGTCCGGCGAATTCCAGGTCAGCGTCGGCGAGGCCTCGCGCGTGGTCTCGGCCTTTGCCGTGGCCTACGGCTGCATGCAGCTGTTCTATGGCCCGCTGGGCGACCGCATGGGCAAGCTGCGCGTGATCAATGCCGCCGTGCTGGCCTGTGCCTGCTTCAGCGCCATCACGGCCCTGGCCGCCGATTTCGAGTTGCTGGTGCTCGCGCGTGCGCTCATGGGCGCCAGCGCGGCCGGCATCATCCCGCTGTCCATGGCCTGGCTGGGCGACCAGGTGGGCTACGAGCGGCGCCAGGAAACGCTGGCGAAACTGATGAGCGCCACCGTTACCGGCATGATGGCCGGCCAGTGGTTTGGCGGCTGGGCGGCCGAATCCCTGGGCTGGCGCGCGGCCTTCATGGTGCTTTCTGGCATGTTTACGGCCGCCGCCGCCCTGCTGTATGTCCAGATGGGCCCGCTGCGCCGGGCCACCCCGATGCGCACCGAAGGCTCCTATTGGCGCCAGGCGCTCAGCGGCCTGGCCTTGCTGCGGGTTCCGCGGGTGCGCTGGGTGCTGGCCGTTACCGGCATCGAAGGCGCCCTGGCTTTTGGCACGCTGGCCTTTGTGCCCAGCCAACTGGTGCAGCACTTTGGCGTGAGCGCCGCGGTGGCCGGGGCCCTGATGGCGCTGTACGGCATCGGCGGCCTGGCCTACAGCCAGATGGCGCGCCGCTGGCTGGGCTGGTTCGGTGAGCGCGGCCTGGCCCGGCTGGGCAGCGCGCTGGTGGCCGCAGGCCTCTTGCTGCTGGCCTGGACCGAGCATGTGGCCTGGGCCGCCACCGGCTGCCTGAGTGCCGGTCTGGGCTTTTACATGCTGCACAACACCCTGCAGACGCAGGCCACGCAGATGGCGCCCGAGGCGCGCGGCAGCGCGGTCACCCTGTTTGCCTGCATGCTGTTTTTCGGGCAGTCCGCGGGCGTTCTGGTGGCCGCGCAGACGGTGGACCGCGGCGGCCTCGACTGGGCCTACACCGTCTCGGCCCTGGGCATGCTGGTGCTGGGTGCGGTGGTGGCCCGCCGGGTCCAGGCCAAGGCCTGATCAGTGCCCCTCGAACTCCACCAGGGTGAACAGCGGCAGGCCTGAGGCCCGGATGCGGGCCGAGCCGCCGAGCTCGGGCAGGTCCACGATGGCGGCCCCCTCCATCACGGTGGCGCCCAGTTTTTCCAGCAGCTTGCGGCCCGCCATCATGGTGCCGCCGGTGGCGATCAGGTCGTCGATCAGCAGCACGCGCTGGCCGGGCCGCACCGCATCGGTGTGCAGCTCGACCGTGGCGCTGCCGTATTCGAGCTCGTAGGTCTCCTCCACCGTGGTGAAAGGCAGCTTGCCTTTTTTGCGGATCGGCACAAAGCCCACCCCCAGCTCATAAGCCACCACCGAGCCGAGGATGAAGCCGCGGGCGTCCAGGCCGGCCACCACATCGGGGCGCAGCGCCGGGTCCATGTAGCGGTGCACAAAGGCGTCGATCAGCACGCGAAAGACGCGCGGGTCTTGCAGCAAGGGGGTGATGTCACGGAACTGCACCCCGGGCGCAGGCCAGTCGGGCACGGTCCGGATGTGCTGTTTGAGGAAGTCGTGGACGTTCATGGCGGTCATGGCATCAGCCCTTGAGCAGTTTTTCTTCGGCAATCGCCAGGGTGCGGGGGGTGCCCGAGAGCACCAGGGTGTCGTTCATTTGCAGTTCGGTCTCGTCCCGCACGGCTTCGTTCTTGCCGTTGGCGCGGCGCAGGTTGACCAGGCGCACGCCCATGGCGTGGAAGTTCAGGTCGGCCAGCGGCTTGCCCAACCAGGGCGAGGCCAGGGGCAGGTTCAGGGTGCTCAGGCGCTCGTGCTCGATCTCTTCTATGGTGTCGTCGTCGGCCCCGTGGAAATAGCCCTTGAGCAGGTTGTAGCGCGCATCGCGCTGGTCTTGCACGGCACGGATCACGCGCCGCATCGGCACGCCCACCAGGGCCAGCGCATGGCTGGCGAGCATGAGCGAGCCCTCCAGCGCCTCGGGCACCACCTCGGTGGCGCCCGCCTGTTGCAGCTTGTCCAGGTCCTGGTCGTCCTTGGTGCGCACGATGACCGGCACCTGCGGCGCATGGCTTTGGGTGTGGCCCAGCACCTTGGTGGCTGCAGCCGTGTCCAGGTAGGTCACCACCACCGCGCTGGCGCGCGCCAGGCCTGCGGCCATGAGCGACTGCAGGCGCCCCGCATCGCCAAACACCACCGAGTCGCCGGCGGCGGCGGCCTGGCGCACGCGGTCGGGGTCGAGGTCGAGCGCCATGTAGGGAATGCCTTCCTGCTCGAGCATGTGCGCCAGGCTTTGCCCGGTGCGGCCATAGCCACAGATGATGACGTGCTTGCTGGTGTTGATCGACTTGCGCGCGATGGTCGTCATCTGCAGCGACTGCTGCAGCCATTCGCTGGCCACCAGCTTCATCACCAGGGTGTTGCTGTGCAGGATGATGAAGGGCGTGGCCAGCATCGACAGCACCATGCTGGCGAGCACCGGGTTGAGCAGCTCGGGCGGGACGATGCCGCTGTCCGAGCCCAGGGTCAGCAGCACGAAGCCGAATTCCCCGGCCTGCGCCAGGTACAGGCCGGTGCGCAGGGCCACGCCGTTGCTCGCGCCGTAGGCCCTGGCCAGGGCCGCCACCAGCACCAGCTTGAAGAGCACCGGCAGCACCAGCAGCACCAGCACCAGGGGCCAACGTTCGAACACGATGTGCCAGTCCAGCATCATGCCGATGGTGATGAAAAACAGGCCCAGCAGCACATCGTGGAAGGGCCGGATGTCCAGCTCCACCTGGTGCTTGTATTCGGTCTCCGAGATCAGCATGCCCGCAATGAAGGCGCCCAGCGCCAGGCTCAGACCGGCCAGCTCGGTCAGCCAGGCCAGGCCCAGCGTGACCAGCAGCAGGTTGAGCACGAACAGCTCTTCGCTCTTGCGCCTGGCCACCAGGGTGAGCCACCAGCGCATCACGCGCTGGCCGCCCGTCAGCAGCAGGGTGATCAGCACCGTGGCCTTGAGCCCGGCCAGCAGCAGCGAGGTCAGCATGGCCTCTGGCGGCGAGCCCAGGGCCGGGATCAGCACCAGCAGCGGCACCACGGCCAGATCCTGGAACAGCAGCACGCCCATCACCCGCTTGCCGTGTTCGGATTCCAGCTCGAGCCGGTCGGCCATCAGCTTGACCACGATCGCCGTGCTGCTCATGACCATGGCGCCTGCCAGGGCCAGGGCGGTTTGCCACTGCATTTGCCACAGGCCCGGGGCCAGCGTGGCCAGAAACAGCGAGCCGCAGGTCACGACAACCAGGGTCAGCGCCACCTGCAGCAGGCCCAGGCCAAACACATGGCGGCGCATGGCGCGCAGCTTGGGCAGGTTGAATTCGAGGCCGATCACGAACATCAGGAAGACCACGCCGAATTCGGCCAGGTGCCGGATGCCGCTGGAATTCTGGGCCAGGGCCAGCGCATTGGGGCCGATCACCACGCCCACCGCCAGATAGCCCAGCATGGGCGGCAGGCGCAGCATGCGGCAGCCGACCACGCCAAGCACGGCGGCCAGCAGGTACAGCAGCGTCAGTTCAAGGGCGTTCATGGCCTGATCCTACCAACGGATGGCGATCTTCTCGGGCAAAGGTCTTGCGGGCCGTGTCCAGCCGGCGCTTGCAGGCCCACCGATAAAATGCCTCCATGACCCTTTCTGCCCCCACCTTGCTGCAGCTGGCCCGCGACACGCTCGACATCGAGGCCGCCGCCCTGCAGGGCCTGAAAACCCGCCTGGACCAGCGCTTTGTGCGTGCCGTCGAGATGGTGTTGGGCGTCAAGGGCCGCGTGGTGGTCACCGGCATGGGCAAGAGCGGCCACATCGGCCGCAAGATCGCGGCCACGCTGGCTTCTACCGGCACCCCGGCCATGTTCGTGCACCCGGCCGAGGCCAGCCATGGCGATCTGGGCATGATCAAGCCGGTGGATCTGGTGCTGGCCATCTCCAACAGCGGCGAAAGCGACGAGCTGCTGGCCATCCTGCCGGTGCTCAAGCGCCAGGGCGTGCCCCTGATCGCCATGACCGGTGGCCTGCAATCCTCGCTGGCCCGCCATGCCGATGTGGTGCTCGACAGCTCGGTCGAGAAAGAGGCCTGTCCGCTCAACCTGGCCCCGACCGCCAGCACCACCGCGCAGCTGGCGCTGGGCGACGCGCTCGCCGTGGCCCTGCTGGACGCCCGCGGTTTCCGGCCCGAAGATTTCGCCCGCTCGCACCCTGGCGGCTCGCTGGGCCGGCGCCTGCTCACGCACGTGAGCGATGTCATGCGCAGCGGCGATGCGGTGCCGCGGGTGGCGCCCGAAGCCAGCTTCAGCGAGCTGATGCAGGAAATGAGCCGCAAGGGGCTGGGCGCCTCGGCGGTGGTCGATGCGGCCGGCCGCCCGGTGGGCGTGTTCACCGACGGCGACCTGCGCCGCCTGATCGAGAAGGGCTTGGACCTGCGCGCCCTGCGCGCCGGCGAGGTCATGCACGCCGCACCGCGCACGGTGCTGCGCGACGCCCTGGCGGTCGAAGCGGCCGAGATGATGGAGCAGCACCGCATCACCAGCATCCTGGTGGTGGACAGCGAGGGCCTGCTCTGTGGCGCGCTCAACAGCAACGACCTGATGCGTGCCAAGGTGATTTGATGCCCGACTTCGTGCCCGCCCTCCAGCACCCGCCCGAACTGCTGCTCCAGGCCCAGGGCATCCGGGTCGCTTTTTTTGATGTCGACGGCGTGCTCACCGACGGCGGTCTGTATTTTTCAGAATCGGGCGAATCGCTCAAGCGTTTCTCGGTGCTTGACGGCCAGGGCCTCAAGCTCCTGCAGCAGGCCGGCATCACGCCGGTGGTGATCACCGGGCGCGATTCGGCGCCGCTGCGCCTGCGCATGAAGGCCCTGGGCATCACGCACGCCCGCTATGGCACCGAAGACAAGCGCCCGGCCGCCGAGGCCATCCTGACCGAGCTGGGGCTGGACTGGGCCCAGGCGGCCGCCATGGGCGACGACTGGCCCGACCTGCCGGTGATGCAGCGCGCGGCTTTTGCCTGCGCGCCGGCCAATGCGCATGCCCAGAACAAGGCGATCGCCCACCATGTCACCGCCGAGCGCGGTGGCGAAGGCGCGGCGCGTGCCTTTTGCGATCTGCTGCTGGTGGCCGGCGGCCACTACGCGCGCCTGCTGGCGCAGGTGGGCGTGTCGGCCCACAAGGGCCCCTCGGCATGAAGAACGCCTGGCTGGCCCTGCGCCGCGCACTCGATCACCTGACGCTGTACCTGCCGCTGCTCATCATGGCCGTGCTGGCCATGGGCAGCTGGTGGCTGGTGCGCAGCATGCCCGACCTGGGGGGCGCTGCCGCGCCCAAGGCCGTGCGCAAGGACCCCGATTACCACCTCGAACGCTTCACCACCCAGGTCTTTGATGCGCAGGGCCGCCGCATCCGGCAGGTCAGCGGCGAGATGGCGCGCCACTACCCCGATTCCGACGAACTGCACATCGATGCGGTGCGCTTTTGGGCGGTCAACCCGGAAGGCGCCGAAGTCCGGGCCACCGCCCGGCAGGGCGTGGCCACCGGCGACGGCGAACGCGTGACCCTGGTCGGGCAGGTCCATGTGGTGCGGCCGGCGCAGCGCCAGGCGCCCCATCTGGAGCTCAAGGGAGAGCGGCTGGTGGTCTTGCAGAACGAGGAAAAAATGTGGTCCGATCAAGCGGTCGAGATCCTGCGCGACCGCGACCGCTTCACCGGCAGTGGCCTGGATTTCAACAGCCGCACCGGCCAGTACCTGCTCAGCGGCCGTGTGCACGGCGTGCTGCAACCGCGAACCCCATGAGTACCGACCGTCTGGTTTTCATCACCGGCGCCTCCAGTGGCATTGGGCTGGCGCTGGCCACGGCCTGCCTGCAGCGTGGCTGGCGCGTGGCCCTGGCCGCCCGCCGCACCGAGCCGATGCAGCAGGCGCTGGCGGACTGGCCGCAGGCGCGCTGGCGGGTGTGGTCGCTCGACGTTTGCGATGCCCAGGCGATGCAGGCCGTGGCGCAATCGTGCATCGCAGACATGGGCCTGCCCGATACGGTGGTGGCCAATGCCGGCATCAGCCTCGGGGTCGACCTGGCCGACGCCGCCGACCTGCCGGTGTTCGCGCAGGTCATGGACACCAATGTGCAGGGGCTGGTCAACACCTTCCAGCCCTTCATCGCGCCGATGCGCGCCCGTGGCCACGGGCAGCTGGTGGGCATCGCCAGTGTGGCGGGCGTGCGTGGCTTGCCCGGCCATGCGGCCTACTGCGCCAGCAAGGCCGCAGTGATCGCCTGCTGCGAAAGCCTGCGTGGCGAACTGCGGCCCGATGGGGTGCAGGTGATCACGATCGCGCCGGGTTATGTGGACACCCCACTGACTTCGCGCAACCGCTACCCCATGCCCTTCCTGATGCGCGCCGATGATTTTGCGCGGCAGGCGCTGCGCGCCATGGAATCGGGTGCATCGTTTCGCGTGATTCCCTGGCCCATGGGCCTGGTGGCCCAGGTGCTGCGGCTCTTGCCCAATGCCTGGCTCGACCGCCTGCTGCGCGGCCGACCCCGCAAGCACCGCCACACCGAGCACTGAAAAAACAAAGGGCCCCGAAGGGCCCTGTGAAACCGTCAGATGGCGGATCGATCAGTAGCTGTTGCCACCGCCGTAGCCGCCACCACCGCCACCTTCACGGCGACCACCGCCGCGCGGGCCGGAGCCGTAGGGGCTGCGGAAACCACCGCCGCCACCGCCTTCGCCGCCACCGTAGCCGCCGCCGCCTTCACGGCGACCACCACCGTAGCCACCACCGCCACCGCCACCGCCGTAGCCACCACCACCGCCACGGGGGCCGCCGAAACCACCACCGCCGGTGCGGGGCGGGCGGGCTTCCATGGGACGGGCTTCGTTGACCACCACATTGCGGCCGCCGAGCGACTGGCCGTTCATGCCTTCGATGGCGGCTTGCGCTTCGGCATCGCTGCCCATCTCGACAAAGCCGAAACCTTTGGAGCGACCGGTGTCGCGCTCCATCATGACTTTGGCGCTGGTGACGGCACCGAAAGCGCCGAAGGCCTGTTCCAGATCGCCGTCACGCACCGAGTAAGGCAGGTTGCCGACATAAAGTTTGTTGCCCATGAAGGGACTCCTCAAAACAATAAGACAAGCGATGGAGTCCCGAAAGCGCCTTCAACAAACCTGATAACACCCGGATGGGAAGCGAAACTGACCTGGTCACCGCAAACATTGCCCCGCAAAAGATGCGAAGCAAAACCATTATGCGCGATAAATGCGCTTTGCCAAGCTCGGGCTATCCCTGCAAGGCGCATGACTGCTGGGCTGCGTGCGGCAGCCCACAGCCTCACCAGCTCGCTTCGCGGTCGGGCGTGGCGCTGATCCGGTGGATCGTGATGTCTGCGCCCTCGTACTCCTCTTCATCGCTGAGCTTGAGGCCCACCGTGCGTTTGAGCACGCCGTAAACCACGGTGCCCCCCACCAGGGCCCACACCACGCCCAGCACGGTGCCGATCAGCTGGGCCGTCACGCTCACGCCGCCCAGGCCGCCCAGGGCGGTGCTGCCGAAAATGCCGGCGGCGATGCCGCCCCAGGTGCCGCAAATGCCGTGCAGCGGCCAGACACCCAGCACATCGTCGATCTTCCATTTGTTCTGTGTGAGGGTGAACATCAGCACAAACAGGGCGCCGGCGACCGCGCCCGCGGCCAGAGCACCAAAAGGGTGCATCAGGTCGGAGCCGGCGCACACGGCCACCAGACCGGCCAGCGGGCCGTTGTGGACGAAGCCGGGGTCGTTCTTGCCCAAGAGCAAGGCCGCGAGCGTGCCACCGACCATGGCCATCAGCGAATTGACCGCCACCAGGCCCGAGATCTTGTCGAGCGTCTGCGCGCTCATGACGTTGAAGCCGAACCAGCCGACGATCAGAATCCAGGCGCCCAGGGCCAGGAAGGGGATGTTCGAGGGCGGATGCGCCGACATGGCGCCGTCCTTGCGGTAGCGGTTGTAGCGGGCGCCCAACAGCAGCACGGCCGGCAAGGCGATCCAGCCCCCCACCGCATGGACCACGATCGAGCCCGCAAAGTCGTGGAACTCTTCGCCGGTGGTCGCCTTGATCCAGGCCTGCACACCGAAGTGCTGGTTCCAGACAATGCCTTCAAAGAAGGGGTAGACAAAGCCCACGATCACCGCGGTGGCGATCAGCTGCGGCCAAAAGCGCGCGCGCTCGGCAATGCCGCCCGAAATGATGGCCGGGATGGCGGCCGCAAAGGTCAGCAGGAAGAAGAACTTGACGAGGTCGTAGCCGTTCTTGGCGGCCAGCTGCTCGGCACCCACGAAAAAGCTGGTGCCGTAGGCCACGCCATAGCCGACCATGAAATAGACCACGGTCGAGACAGAGAAGTCGACCAGGATCTTGACCAGGGCGTTCACCTGGTTTTTCTTGCGGACGGTGCCCAGCTCCAGAAAGGCAAAGCCGGCGTGCATGGCCAGCACCATGATGCCGCCCAGCAAAATGAAAAGCGCATCCGCGCCCTGTTTCAGTGCATCCATAAAAGTATTCGGTTCTTTTTGAGTCGAGTTGGTGCGCAATCCGCAGAAAAACGCGCGGCGCACCAGTTTCAAGCAAATTTCGTTCCAATTTGATGCACACCCGGGCCCCGTGACGCGTGCGCCGGGCGTGGCGTGGCCCGGGGGCCCAGGGCCGGTCTCTTATGATGGCCCCCGCATGGAAGCCTTTCTCCTCTCTACCGGCATCGTCGCCCTGGCCGAAATGGGCGACAAGACGCAGCTCCTGTCCCTGGTGCTGGCCGCGCGTTTTCGCAAACCCTGGCCCATCGTGCTGGGCATCCTGGTGGCCACGCTGGCCAACCACGCGCTGGCCGGCGCCGTGGGCAGCTGGGTGACCACCCTGCTGGGCCCGACCGCCCTGCGCTGGGTGCTGGGCCTGTCCTTCATCGCCATGGCGGTGTGGATGCTGATCCCCGACAAGCTCGAGGAGGGGGAGGGCGATGCGGCCCCGCGCATGGGCGTGTTCATGACCACGCTGGTGGCCTTCTTCCTGGCCGAGATGGGGGACAAGACCCAGATCGCCACCGTGATGCTGGCCGCGCAGTACCAGGCCTGGTTCTGGGTGGTGGCGGGCACCACGCTGGGCATGATGCTGGCCAATGCGCCGGTGGTCTGGCTGGGCGATGCGATCACCCGGCGCGTGCCGATCGCCCTGGTGCACAAGATCTCGGCGCTGATTTTTGCGGTGCTGGGCACCCTGGCCCTGACGGGCTGGGCCTGATCAGTCCCGGGGCGGGCGCAGGTAGACCGCCCAGTACACCAGCCCCACCAGGCCCGCACCGCCGAGCAAATTGCCCAGCAGCACGGCCGCCCAGTTGCCCAGCATGCCCGCCAGCGTGAGGGCCGGGCCATCGGCCACCACCCCCGAGGCCTGCAGCATCAGGGCCTGGGGCATCAGGTACATGTTGGCAATGCTGTGCTCGAAGCCGGCGGCCACAAAGGCCATCACCGGAAACACCACCGCCACCGCCTTGTCGACCACGCTGCGCCCGGCCATGGCCATCCAGACCGCCATGCACACCAGCATGTTGCACAGCACCCCCCGCAACAAAGCGCTCCAGAAAGGCAGCTCCTGCTTGGCCAGCGCGATCTGCACCACCTTCTGGCCAATGGCGCCCGCATGCAGCTGGGTGTGGCCGCTGGCCCACACCAGCCCGGCCAGGCCCACCGCCCCGACCAGATTGCCCAGGCCGACGATGGCCCAGTGGCGCAGCAGCTGGCCCGTGCGGATGCGTTGCTCGGCCCAGGCCATGACCAGCAGGTTGTTGCCGGTCAAGAGTTCGGCGCCGGCCACCACCACCATCAGCAGGCCCAGTGAGAACACCAGCCCGGCGAGGAAGGTGCTGGCCGCAAAACCCAGCGTGGCATCGGCCTTGACCATGACCGAGAGCATGGCCCCCAGGCCGATGAAGGCGCCCGCCAGCACCGCCAGCATGGCCAGCGGCAGCAGCGCCGTGTGCGCCTTGCTGACGCCGGCCGCTTCCACGCGACGGGCGATCTCGGCGGGGCTGTAGGCATCGAAGCCATGGGGTTCGGACATGGGTCCCTTTCCAGACAGGCGCAAAGCCTCGCCTTATACTAGCCACCTGCGCCGATTTGCTCCAGCTTGCGGGCGCGGGGGTTTGATCCACCCCAAGAAATACTGCTAAAGAGGCCGCTTGCCCGGTTCCGCTTCTTTGGCGTCACCGGGTTTTTTGTTTGCAGACATGAGTTTTGTTGCCACCCCACAGTCGATGCACTTTGACGCGCCGCTGCAATTGCAAAGCGGTGCGCAGATCCGTGGCTACCAGCTGGCCTACGAGACCTACGGCACGCTCAACGCCGACCGATCCAATGCGGTGCTGATCTGCCACGCGCTCAACGCCTCCCACCATGTGGCCGGCGTCTATGCCGACCAGCCCTCCAACCTGGGCTGGTGGGACAACATGATCGGCCCGGGCAAGGCGGTCGACACCGACAGATTCTTCGTGATCGGCGTCAACAACCTGGGCTCCTGCTTTGGCTCCACCGGCCCGATGCATGTCAACCCCGACACCGGCCGTGTGTACGGCGCCGATTTCCCGGTGGTGACGGTCGAAGACTGGGTCAACGCCCAGGCCCGGCTGCTGGACGCGCTGGGCATCGAGCAGCTCGCGGCCGTGATGGGCGGCAGCCTGGGGGGCATGCAGGCATTGAGCTGGACGCTGCAGCACCCGCAGCGCGTGCGCCATGCGGTGGTGGTGGCCAGTGCCCCCAACCTGAACGCCGAGAACATCGCCTTCAACGAAGTCGCCCGGCGCGCCATCGTCACCGACCCCGACTTCCATGCGGGCCACTTCTACCAGCACGGCGTGGTGCCCAAGCGGGGCCTGCGCATCGCCCGCATGATCGGCCACATCACGTACCTCAGCGACGATGTGATGAACGAGAAGTTTGGCCGCGAGTTGCGCAACGCGGTCAACAGCCCGACCGGCTACAAGTACTCCACCCAGGACATCGAGTTCCAGATCGAGAGCTACCTGCGCTACCAGGGCGACAAGTTCAGCGAATACTTTGACGCCAACACCTACCTGCTGATCACCCGCGCGCTCGATTACTTCGACCCGGCCCGCGCCCAGGGCGGCGATCTGGCCAAGGCCCTGTCCCAGGCCCTGTGCAAATTCCTGCTGGTGAGCTTCACGACCGACTGGCGCTTTTCACCGGCGCGCAGCCGCGAGATCGTGCAGGGCCTGATCGCCAACGGCCGCGAGGTCAGCTATGCCGAGATCGACGCGCCGCACGGGCACGACGCCTTCCTGCTCGATGACCCGCGCTACCTCTCGCTGGTGCGTGCGTATTTCGAGCAAACCGTGGCAGGAGAGCAAGCATGAGCGACAGCCAGATCCAGCAGGCGATTGCGCGCCTGGTGCCCGAAGGCTCGCGGGTGCTCGACCTCGGCTGCGGCGACGGCGCGCTGCTGCAGCACCTGCAGCGCGAACGCGGCTGCACCGGCTACGGGGTGGAGCTCGATGACGCCAATGTGCTGGCCTGCGCCCGGCGCGGCGTCAACGTGCTGCAGCTCAACCTGGACCAGGGCCTGAAGGTCTTTGCCGACCAGAGTTTTGATGTGGTGCTGCAAATCGACACCCTGCAGCACCTGCGCAATGCCGAAGTGATGCTGCGCGAGACCGCCCGGGTCGGCAAGATCGGCATCGTGGCCTTCCCCAACTTTGCCCACTGGTTCAACCGCCTGAGCGTGCTGCGCGGCCGCATGCCCGTCACGCGGCGCCTGCCCTACCAGTGGTACGACACGCCCAACATCCGGGTCGGCACCTTTGCCGACTTCGCCGAACTCGCGCGCAAGAACCGGCTGGACATCCTCGACGCGTTTGGCCTGCAGGACGGCGAGGTGGTGCGCTGGCTGCCCAACCTGCGGGCCGGCACGGCGGTGTTCAAGTTGCAGCGGCGTTAAAAAAAACCGGCAAGGTCTGCCGGTTGAGAGGGCTTGCCCTTGGGGTGGGCGACGATTTGTGACGCGCAGCGGCTTATGAGGAGTCCGCCCCAAGGGCAAGCCCTCTCAACTTTCAGGCGGCCACAGGCGGCAGGTTGCCCCGCACCGGGCTGGTCATGCGGCCCTTGAAGTCCGTCCAGCACTCGCGCGTGAAGTCGTAGAGCTTGCAGGCCCGGGCGGTGTCGAAGTACCACTTCCAGGAGAAGGGCTGCACGATGATGCGGCCGGGCAGCATGTCCTCGAGCTTGGCCTGCGCCTGTTTGAGGCGGTAGAGCGGAATGCTCATGTCCACATGGTGCGCGGTGTGCTCCATGATGTGGTGCATCAGGGCGCCGATCTTGAACGGGAAGGTCAGGTGCACCGTGGTCGAGACAAACGGGGCGGCCTGGGTCCAGGCGGCCTTGTTGTCGTGCCAGGACACGCGCACATGGGTGTGGTGCACATAGACCACGAAACCGATCATGCTGTTCCAGAAGAAGAAGGGCACGGCCACCCCCAGCAGCAGGCTCAGCCAGACCGACTGTTCAGTGGCCACCGCGGCGGCGGCGATGGTGGCGATCCAGAGGGCGCCGAACACGGCCACCAGCAGGCTGTCCTTGAAGAAGATCGGACGGCGGGTGGGCATGTGGGTCTTGTTCGGGAAGAATTCGCGCTTCCACCAGATCTCGATCATGTAGTACAGGCCCGGGGCCCAGCCGCTGCGGTAGGCGCGCTCGAGCAACTTTTGCACCGGCGACAGGGCCTGGAACTCTTCGGCGGTCTTGGGCGTCCAGACAAAGTCCACGCCCTTGAGGTTGGTGTAGCCGTGGTGCACCACGTTGTGGCCGGTGTCCCACAGGCTGTAGGGCGTGATGGAGGGCAAAAACGCGATGCGGCCGAGCACCTTGTTGAGCTCGCGGTGGGGGGTCAGGCTCTGGTGGCAAGCGTCGTGGCCAATGATGAACAGCCGCCCGATCACAAAACCGGCGGCCAGGCCGCACAGCAGCTTGGCCCACACCGCGTCCAAGCCGATGGTGCCGGCGATCAGGACGAAAAACAGGGCGTAATCCAGGGCCAGCAGTGCCAAGGCGCGCAGGGTGGTCCGTTCGGCCAGCGGGATCAGCCACTCCCGGATCACCTTGCGGTGGGGCATGGGCTGGTCAGGGGCGATCGGGCGCTGGGCTTCAGAGGCGGATGGGGCAGTCATGGGGACGGGGCACAAAACGCATAGGGGAAAACACGTAATGGCCGGATTCTACGGGCCGACACCCTGCACGAATATGACATCGATCAATCCCCGCCAGGCTGAAGGGCCGCCTGTAACGCTGGGGTATGCGCTTTGGCGCCCCCGAAAGATCCCGGCTTGTAACTGCTTTCGTGTGAGAATTGAAACCAAATTACCTGGAGACCCCTTCATGCCCCGTCGCGCCACCAAGATCGTCGCCACCCTCGGCCCCGCTTCCAGCACCCTGGAGATGCTCGAAGCCATGATCCGCGCCGGCGTGAACGTGGTACGGCTCAACTTCAGCCATGGCAAGGCCCAGGACCACATCGATCGCGCCAATCTGGTGCGCGATGCGGCGGTCCGCGCCGGGCGCGAGGTGGCCATCATGGCCGACCTGCAGGGCCCCAAGATCCGCGTGGGCAAGTTTGCCGAAGGCAAGGTCATGCTCGAGCCGGGGGCGAAATTTGTGCTCGACGCCTCGCGCACCGAGCCGGGCGACCTCAGCGGGGTGGGTCTGGATTACAAGGAGTTGCCGCGCGACGTGAAAGCCGGCGATGTGCTGCTGCTCAACGATGGCCTGATCGTGCTCACGGTGGACGCCGTCCGGGGTGAGCAGGTGCACACCACCGTCAAGCTCGGGGGCGAACTCTCCAACAACAAGGGCATCAACAAGCAAGGCGGCGGGCTGACCGCGCCGGCCCTCACCGCCAAGGACATGGAGGACATCAAGACCGCCATGAGCCTCAAGGCCGACTATGTGGCCGTCAGCTTTCCGAAAAACGCCACCGACATGGAAATGGCGCGCCAGCTGTGCAATGTGGCGGGTGCCGAATACGGCCACAAGCCCGGCCTGATTGCCAAGATCGAGCGCGCCGAAGCCATCCCGCGCCTCGAGGAGATCCTGGCCGCCAGCGACGGCATCATGGTGGCGCGTGGCGACCTGGCGGTGGAAGTGGGCAATGCCACCGTGCCGGCCCTGCAAAAGCGCATGATCAAGCTGGCCAAGGCGCACGACAAGGTGGTCATCACCGCCACCCAGATGATGGAGAGCATGATCACCAACCCGGTGCCCACGCGCGCCGAAGTCTCTGATGTGGCCAATGCGGTGCTCGACGGCACCGATGCGGTAATGCTCAGTGCCGAGACCGCGGCTGGCAAGTACCCGCTCGAGACGGTGCAGGAAATGGCCAAGATCTGCGAGGCCGCCGAAAGTGCCGAACATGTCGAGCTCGATGCCGACTTCATGGGCCAGACCTTTGACCGCATCGACCAGACGATCGCCATGGGCGCGCTGTTCACGGCCCACCACATGGGCGCCAAGGCCATCGTGGCCCTCACCGAATCGGGCTCGACCGCGCTGTGGATGAGCCGCCACCGCGTGCACATCCCGATTTACGCGCTGACCACCAAGGTCGCCTCGCAGCGCAAGATGGCCCTCTACCGCAATGTGCGCCCGCTGCTGATGGACACCAGCGCCGACCGCGACACCGCGCTCGAGCAAGCCGAAGGCCACCTGAAAAAGCGCAACATCGTGAGCACCGGCGACGTCTATGCCATCACCTGCGGCGAGCCCATGGGCGCGCCCGGGGGCACCAACATGCTCAAGATCTGCCAGGTCGGCTAAAGCGCCCCGGCATCGGGGCGGCGCCGCACGCCGCCCTTTAAAATCCCTGCCAGTGACCTGCCGGTCCGATGACCGCGGGCAGGGATTTTCAACTTTCAGGAACACACCACCATGGCACTCGTTTCCATGCGCGAGCTGCTGGACCACGCCGCCGAAAACGGCTACGGCATTCCGGCTTTCAACGTCAACAACCTCGAGCAGGTCCAGGCCGTCATGCAGGCCGCCGACGAGGTGGGTGCCCCGGTCATCCTGCAGGCCAGCGCCGGTGCCCGCAAATACGCCGGTGAACCCTTCATCAAGCACCTGATCCAGGCCGCGGCCGAGCAGTGGCCCCACATCCCGCTGGTCATGCACCAGGACCACGGCACCAGCCCCAAGGTCTGCCAGGGCGCGCTCGACCTGGGCTTTGGCTCGGTCATGATGGACGGCTCGCTGATGGAAGACGGCAAGACCCCGGCCAGCTTCGACTACAACGTCAACGTCACCAAGACGGTGGTGGACATGGCCCACCGCGTGGGCGCCACCGTCGAAGGCGAGCTCGGTTGCCTGGGCAACCTGGAAACCGGCGATGCCGGTGAAGAAGACGGCATTGGCGCGGTCGGCAAGCTCGACCACAGCCAGATGCTGACCGATCCGGAAGAGGCGGCGGTGTTCGTTAAGGCCACCCAGCTCGACGCACTGGCCATTGCGATTGGCACCAGCCACGGCGCCTACAAGTTCAGCCGCAAGCCCACCGGCGACATCCTGGCGATTTCGCGCGTCAAGGAAATCCACGCCCGCATCCCCAACACCCACCTGGTGATGCACGGCAGCTCCAGCGTGCCGCAGGCACTGCTGGACCTGATCAACCAGTACGGCGGCCAGATGAAGCAGACCTACGGCGTGCCGGTGGAAGAAATCCAGGAAGCCATCAAACACGGCGTGCGCAAGATCAACATCGACACCGACATCCGCCTGGCCATGACGGCCGCCTGCCGCAAATTCCTGTTTGAGAACCCCGACAAATTCGACGCCCGCGAATGGCTCAAGCCCGCGCGCGCCGCCGCCCAGGCCATCTGCAAGCAGCGTTACCTGGAGTTCGGTTGCGAAGGCCAGGGCAGCAAGATCCAGGGCCACAGCCTGAGCGTGATGGCCCGGCGTTATGCCCAGGGCGAGCTGGCGCAGGTGGTGCACTGAGCATGACCGCTGCGCTGCACACCTCGGCCCTGACCTCTTTGCCCCTGCTGGCACGCGGCAAGGTGCGCGACAACTACGCGGTGGGCGACGACCGCATCCTGATGGTGGCCTCCGACCGCATCAGCGCCTACGACGTGATCATGGGCGAGCCCATCCCCGGCAAGGGCGAACTGCTCACCCAGATGGCCCTGTTCTGGTTCGAGCAGCTCGGGCCCAAGGGCCTGAACATCTGCCCGATCCACCTGACTGGGCAGGCGCCCGAGAGCGTGGTGCGTGCCGACGAGGTGCCGCAGGTGCGGGGCCGGGCCATGCTGGTCAAGCGCCTCAAGCCCATTCCGGTCGAGGCGGTGGTGCGCGGCTACCTGGCCGGCAGCGGCTGGAAGGAGTACCAGGCCACCCGTTCGGTCTGCGGCGTGCCGCTGCCCGAAGGCCTGCGCAACGCCAGCCAGTTGCCCCAGCCCATCTACACCCCGGCGGCCAAGGCGGCGGTGGGCGAGCACGATGAAAACATCACCTTCGAGCGCACGGTGGAGATGATCGGCGCCGACCTCGCCACCCGCATCCGCGACATCAGCATCCGCCTGTACGAGGCGGCCAGCGCGATTGCCGCGAAGAAGGGCATCCTCATTGCCGACACCAAGTTCGAGTTTGGCTTGGACCAGGACGGCACCCTGGTGCTGATGGACGAGGTGCTCACCCCCGACTCCTCGCGCTACTGGCCGGCCGCCAGCTACGCCGAAGGCAGCAACCCGCCGAGCTACGACAAGCAGTTTTTGCGCGACTGGCTCGACACCGCCCAGGTGGCGGGCAAGCCCTGGGACAAGACGCCCCCGGCGCCGCGCCTGCCCAAGGACGTGATCGACAAGACCGCGGCCAAGTACCGTGAGGCGCTCGAGCGCTTGCTCGGCTAAAGCCCCGTCGCCTTCAGGCGCTGTGCGGGTATGCCGCCGCCGGCCCTGCAGCGCCCGGCAGCCGGGCGTGTGCCGGCCAACTGGGCAAGGGGCTGGGTTCGCGCTCGGCCACGCGCGGGTCCGGGGCCTCGTCCAGCGGCCAACCCAGCAGGCACTGCAGTTCTTCCGGAGTGACAAGAGGCCTGGTTGCGTTCATCATGTGTCGGTGTCTCCTGAGGGCGGCACGCCCGGTGTTTTGAAAATCAGAGAACTCCTGCCACAAATTAAATCACAAAATAGTATTCATTTTGACCATGCGCAGCCTGACTTTTTCGGCCTCGATCCTGATGGCCCAATACGCCGCCTACCACCGCGACCGGCGCAACATCGCCACGCACCTGGTGGGCATTCCGCTGATCTTTCTGTCGATCGCCTTGTTCCTGGTGCACCCCCTGGCGGGCGAGCTGACCTGGGCCTGGGCCGTGTGGCTGCTCACCAGCCTGTGGTACCTCACGCGTGGCCAATGGGTGCTGGGCTTGGCCACGGCCCTGGTCAATGGGCTGCTGGTGGCGCTGGCCCATGCCCTGGCGCAGCAGGCCCCCGCATGGGGCCTGGCCCCCTGGCTGCTGGCGCTGGGCCTGTTCGTGGTGGGCTGGGCCTTCCAGTTCGTCGGGCACTACTGGGAGGGCCGCAAGCCCGCCTTTGTGGACGATGTGGTGGGCCTGCTGGTGGGGCCGATGTTCGTGGTCGGCGAAGTGCTGATGCTGGCCGGCCTGCTGGGCCCGCTCAAGCTGCAGATCGAAGCCGAGGTCGGGCCAACCCGCTGAGGCCGGCGCCCGCTCAGTTGAGCGCCATGCTCAGCTTGCGGCGGTAGCTCGAGACCAGCGCGGCCTGCGGGTCTTCCTGCACGGCGGCCTTGCCCATGAGCTCGATGCCGCCGGCGCTCTTGCCGGTGTCGGCGCCCGCCTTGGGTGGGGGCGGGCTGAGCAACTCCAGGATGGCGATGTAGGTCTTGCGCGGGGCCTCGTCGTCCCATTTCTTGTCGCGCATGATGATCTCCAGCAGCTCTTCCATGGCCTCGGTCCACTGACCGGCGGCCATCAGCAGGCGCGCCTTGGCGAAACGGGTTTCGAAATCGCGCTTGTTCTCGGCAATGCGTGCGTCAAACTGGTCCAGTGTCCACTGGCCCCGCGCATCGGTGGTGACGAACTCGAGCGCATGCAGCCACTGCTGCAGGGCCTCAAAGCGCAGCGGCACCGGGATGCGGGCCATGGCCGGGGCCAGCAAGGCGGCCGCTTCATTGAGCTCGCCTTCTTGCATCAGCAGCTTGACCAGGTCAAAGCGGGCATCGTCGTTGCCCGGGTTGGTGGCCAGGGCCTGCTCGAGCGCGGCGCGGGCGCTGTGCGGGTCGCCAGCGGCCAGCAGTTCTTGTGCTTCCTCGGCCGCCGCCTGGGCCTGCAGCTCGTCTTCGCCGGGCACATGCTTGTCCAGAAACTGGCGCAGCTGGCCTTCGGGCAGCGCGCCCATGAAGCCGTCCACCGGCTGCCCGCCCTTGAGCAAGATGCAGGTCGGAATGCTGCGGATGCCAAAGGCCGCGGCCAGCTGCTGCTCCTCGTCGGAATTGATCTTGACCAGCTTGAAGCGGCCACCATAGGCGACTTCGAGCTTTTCGAGCACCGGGCCCAGCGATTTGCAGGGGCCGCACCAGGGGGCCCAGAAGTCCACCAGCACAGGGGTGGCCATCGAGGCGGCGATGACTTCGGTTTCGAAATTGGCGATGGTGACGTCGATCATGGGGACAGCTTGAAAACAGGCGGGAACGGTGAAAGGGGTGAAACCTTAAAATCGCGGATTGTCCATGGGAACACCTCCAATGACCCAACCGCTCATCGGCGTGGTGATGGGTTCCAGCTCCGACTGGGACACCATGCAGCACGCAGTCCAGATTCTCCAACAGTTTGGCATCCCCCACGAGGCGCGCGTCGTTTCGGCCCACCGCATGCCCGATGACATGTTCGAGTACGCACAGACTGCCGCCGGCCGTGGCCTGCAGGCCATCATCGCCGGCGCCGGAGGGGCGGCCCACCTGCCCGGCATGCTGGCCGCCAAAACCGTGGTGCCGGTGCTGGGGGTGCCGGTGCAGACCAAGGCGCTCTCGGGCGTGGACTCGCTGCACAGCATCGTGCAAATGCCCAAGGGCGTGCCGGTGGCCACCTTTGCCATTGGTGCGGCCGGCGCGGCCAATGCCGCGCTGTTTGCGGTGGCCCTGCTGGCCAACCACGATGGCGGCTTGCGCCAACAGCTCGAAGCCTTCCGCGCCGAGCAGACCGCGATGGCCCGCGCCATGACGCTGCCACCGGTGAGCGCCCCATGAGGGGGATGATCCTCCCGGGCAGCCTGGTCAACGGCCAGCCCGCCACCCTGGGCGTGATGGGCGGCGGCCAGCTCGGCCGCATGTTTGTTCATGCCGCGCAGGCCATGGGCTACTACACCGCCGTGCTCGACCCCGATCCGGCCAGCCCGGCGGGCCGGGTCAGCCACCACCACATCCAGACCGACTACCTTGACGAGCAGGGCCTGGCGCAGCTGATGCAGCGCTGCGCCGCCATCACCACCGAATTTGAAAACGTGCCCGCGCCCGCCCTCTTCACGCTGGGCGCGCACCGCTTCGTGGCCCCGGCGTCTGACGCTGTGGCCATCGCACAAGACCGCGCGGCCGAGAAGGCGCATTTTGTGAAGTGCGGCGTGCCCGTCGCCCCGCATGCCGTCATCGAAACCACGGCGCAGCTGGCGGCTGTGGCCGACGATTTGCTGCCCGGCATTTTGAAGACGGCCCGCCTGGGCTACGACGGCAAGGGCCAGGTGCGCGTGAAGACGCGCGCCGAGCTGGCCGCCGCCTGGGCCGAGCTCCAGCAGGTGCCTTGCGTGCTCGAAAAAATGCTGCCGCTGCAGCACGAGTGCTCGGTCATCGTGGCGCGCAGCGGCAACGGCGAGATGGTGAACTTCCCGGTCCAGCGCAACCTGCACCGCGATGGCATCCTGGCCGTCACCGAGGTGCACCCGGGTGTGATCGATGCGGCCCTGGCCGCGCAGGCGGTCGAGGCCACACGCGCGATCGCCGAGGGGCTGCAGTACGTGGGCGTGCTGTGCGTGGAGTTTTTTGTGCTCGAGGGCGGCACCCTGGTGGTCAACGAGATCGCCCCGCGCCCGCACAACAGCGGCCACTACACGCTGGACGCTTGCGACCAGTCGCAGTTTGACCTGCAGGTGCGCACGCTCGCCGGGCTGCCGCTGACGCCGCCGCGCCAGCACTCGCCGGCCATCATGCTCAACCTGCTGGGCGACCTGTGGCAGAAATCGGGGTCAGAGGAATCGGGGTCAGAGCCCAATTTGCTGCGCAAATCGGGATCCGACCCCAATTCCTCCTCCAATTCCTGTCCCCCCTGGGACCAGGTGCTGGCGCTGCCCGGCACCCACCTGCACTTGTACGGCAAGCTCTCGGCGCGTGCCGGGCGCAAGATGGGCCACCTCAACATCACCGGCGCCACGCCCGAAGCGGTGCGCGCCACCGCCCTGCAGGCCTGCGCGCTGCTGGGTCTTCCGGCTTTTTGACGGCCCTGCGCATGATCCTGCCCGGCCAAGACCCCGCCGCCATCGCGCGCGCCGTGCAGGCGCTCGCGCAAGGCGACTTGCTGGGCTTGCCCACCGAGACCGTCTATGGCCTGGCGGCCGATGCCCTGCGAGACGAAGCGGTCGCCAAGATCTACGCCGCCAAAGGCCGCCCGGCCGACCACCCGCTCATCGTGCACGTGGCCTCGGCCGCGCAGGTGCCCCTGTTCGCCCTCGACGTGCCCGCCTTTGCGCAGCGCCTGATGGACGCCTTCTGGCCCGGGCCGCTGACGCTGATCCTGCCGCGCCAGCCGGGCGTGGCCACCGCATCTGCCGGAGGCCAGGCCTCGATCGGTTTGCGCTGCCCCTCGCACCCGGTGGCGCAGGCGGTGCTGCAGGCCTGTGCGGCGGCCGGCCTGCCGGGCCTGTCGGCGCCCAGCGCCAACCAGTTTGGCCGCGTGAGCCCGACCAGCGCGCGCCATGTGCAGGGCGAGTTCGGTGATGCGCTGCTGATCCTGGACGGCGGGGACTGCGAGGTCGGCATCGAATCGACCATCGTCGACTGCACCCGCGGCGCGCCGGTGCTGCTGCGCCCCGGCCAGATCACCCGCACGCAGATCGAACAGGCCTGTGGCCAGCCGCTGCAGGACAAGGCCGCGTTGGCGCAGCCCGCGCCCAAGGCCTCGGGCACGCTCGAATCGCACTACGCGCCCCGCGCCAAGGTGCGGCTGATGGATGCGCCCACCCTTGCAGCGCGCCTGCAGGCCCTGGGCGTGCATGCCAACAACCTGGCCGTCTGGTCACGCCACGCACCGCCCGACACCGGCGCCGGCGTGCTCTGGCGCCAGCAGGCCACGCAAGCCAGTATCGCCGCGCACGACCTGTTTGCGGTGCTGCGCGAGCTGGATGCGCGTGGCGTGCAACAAATTTGGGTGGAACTGCCGCCCGACACGCCCGAATGGGAAGGCGTGCGCGACCGCCTGCAACGCGCGGCCGCCTGAAGCTCAGCGGTAACGCAGCTTCATCACCAGAATCATCAGCGCCAGGCTGGTGGTGATGGCATTGGCAATGATGATGGGCCAGGCCACCAGCAAGATGCCATAGACCAGCCACAGCGCCACACCCACGGTGAACAGGCTGTACATGCCCAGCGAGATGCCGCTCACATCGCGCGTGCGGAAGGTGTGCCAGGCCTGGGGCACAAAGCTGGCGGTGGTGAGGCAGGCGGCAACCGTGCCGATCCAGTCCGATAAAAGCATGGCTTAGGGTCCTTGACGGCCGCCGTCCCGCGCGGTCCAGTCGAGCAGGCGGTCCAGCGCGGCGCGCGCCTGGTTGGCCCGGGGGTGGTTGATGATGGCCGTGACCGCATACAGCCGCCCGCTCTCGCCCTGCACATAGCCCGCCACCGAGGCCACATCGCGCAGCGAACCGGTCTTGAGCCAGCCGCGGCCGATCAGCGGAGACTGCGGCAGCCGTTCGGCCATGCGCGAGGCGGTGCCATCCACACCGGCAATCGCCAGCGAATCGGTGAACACCTGCCCGAGCGGGTCTTGCCTGGCCTGCAGCAGCAGCTGGTTGATGCTGCGGGCGGTGCTGCGCTCTTCGCGCGAGAGGCCCGAGCCGTTGTCGATCACCGGTTCGGGCAGCGGGGCAAAGCGCGCACGCCACCAGCGCGAAAGCCGCAGCCGCGAGGCTTCGAAGCGGCCCGGCGCGCCCATCTCGCTCGACAGGCTCAAAAAGAGCTGCTGCGCCATCACGTTGTTGGACAGCTTGTTGATGTCGGCGATCACCTCTTTGAGCGGCAGCGAGTCGTGCTGCACCAGCAAGCGCGCCTGGGCCGGCAGCGTGCCCCAGCGCACCTGCCCGCCCAGCCGGCCACCGGCCTGGCGCCACAGGGCTTCGACCATGCGCGGCGCGTATTGGGCGCTGGCAGAAAAGGCCACTGGCCAGGCCCGCTCGCCGCAGCTGCTCGGGTAGCCGCCGCCAAAGCGTGGGCGCAAGGCATCGCCATAGTCGGCCTTCAGGCCGGTGCGCCAGTCGTTGCAGGGGCCGGCGATCAGCGGCACCTCGGCGGGCGCCTCCAGCCCGGCCAGCGGGGGCTCGCTGCGCACCCGCGCCCGCCCGCTGGCCGGGTCGGGCGTGAAGGTGTAGATCACCGTGCGGAAATTCATCAGCAGCCCGTCGGGCGTCACGTTGTAGGGCCGCAGCGGCTCGTCGTCAAAGGGTTCGCTGCGCGGCGTGACCTCGAACACGCTGTTGTCGAGCACGATGTCGCCGCGCACCTCGAGCACCCCGGCCGCCCGGATCTGCTCGACCAGGGCCTGCGCCCGCTCGACCACCAGTTTCGGGTCGCCGCCGCCGCGCACGATCAGCTGGCCCCGCAGCACCCCGTCCTGCAGCCGGCCATCGGTGTAAATGCGGGTGCGCCAGACGTGCTCGGGCCCGAGCAACTGCAGCCCCGCCCAGGTGGTGAACAGCTTCATCACCGAGGCCGGGTTCACCGATTCGTCTTCGCGGTGGGCCAGGCGTGGCGTGGTCTGGCTCTCGCGCACCGGGGTCACCAGCACGCTCAGGGCATCGGTGGGCACCTGCGCCTGGCGCAGGGCCTGACGCACGGTGGGCGGCAATTCGGCCCGGGCCGGTGCCATGCAGACACTCCAGGCGCTCAGGGCCAACACAAGGGACACAGACAGGCGCAGCATGGCCCGAGTCTAGCCCTGCGCGGGGCCCCGGGCGGGTAACATCGGCGCATGCGTTTTTCTCCCCGCACCGTGGGACTGGCTGCGGCCGTCGTCACCGTCCTGATCTGGACTTCCTTCATCGTCATTGCCCGGGCCTCGGCCTCGCACACCCTCTTGCCGCTGGACATTGCGCTCATGCGCATCCTGGGCGCCAGCAGCGTGCTGCTGCCCTGGGCCTGGTGGCGCATGCGGGCAGAGCGGGCCGCTGGCGAACGGGTGGGCTCGCTGCTGGGCCTCTCGCCCTTGCCGCTGCGGGTGACGGTGCAGGCCGGCTTCTTTGGCGGCCTGATGTATGCCGTGCTGGCCTATGCCGGCTTCTTTTACGCCCCGGCCGGCCATGCTTCGGTGCTCATGCCCGGCAGCCTGCCGCTGTGGACCACGCTGCTGGCCCTTTGGCTGCTGCATGAAAAAGTCTCGTCGGCGCGCGTGTTGGGCCTGGCCTGCATCGTGCTGGGCGACCTGCTGGTGGGCGGCGCCAGCCTGCTCAAGGCCTTCGAGGGCGGCGAGGTCTGGAAGGGCGACCTGCTCTTCATGGCTGCGGCCTGCTGCTGGGCCACCTACACCGTCACCGTGCGCCGCCACGGCATCGACGCCATCCGCGCCACCATGGCCATCACCGCCTTTGCCTTTGTGGCCTTTGTGCCCGTGTTTGTGCTGGCCACCGCGCTGGGCTGGTGGCCCACGCGCATCCTGCAGGCGCCCTGGTACGAGCTGCTGTTCCAGCTGGCCATGCAGGGCGGCGGCTCGGTGGTGATCTCGGGCATCACCTTCACCTACATGGTGCGCCATTACGGGCCGGTGCGCTCGACCATGATCACCGCGCTCGTGCCCGGGCTGTCGGCCCTGTCGGCCGTGGCCCTGCTGGGCGAGCCGATGGGCTGGAACCTGCTGGCCGGGCTGGCGCTGGTGACCGGGGGCATTTTGCTAGGCGTGCGGGCCGCCAAGCCTGCAGCGGCAGGGGCATCGCAATGAGCACGGGCCGCTGGCTGGCTTTTGACACCAGCACCGACAGCCTCTCGCTGGGCGTGGCGGTGGATGGCCACATCCTGCTGCGCACCCTGCCCGGCGGGGCCCAGGCGTCCGACAGCCTGATTCCGACCGCGATGGAGATGCTGGCCCAGGCCGGCACCACCTTGCCCCAGCTCGATGCCATCGTCTTCGGCCGCGGGCCGGGCTCCTTCACCGGGCTGCGCACCGCCTGCGCCGTGGCGCAAGGCCTGGCCTTTGGCGCCCACATCCCGGTGCTGCCGGTGGACACCTTGCTGGCCGTGGCCGAAGAAGCCCGGCTGCTGGCGCAGCCGACAGATTCGGCCCGGGCAGACCCGGCCCTGACGGTGCTGGCCCTGCTGGACGCCCGCATGGACGAGGTCTACAGCGCCGCCTACCACTGGGATGGCCAGCGCTGGTCGGTCCACAGTCCCTTGCAGGTGGGCCCACCGCAAAGCGTGGCCCTGCCCGATGCCCCGCACCTGCTGTTGGCGGGCAACGCGTTTGCGGCGTATGGCGAGCGCCTGCCCGATGGGCCGCGCCTGCAGGCCCTGCCCACCGCCGCCGCCCTGCTGCGGCTGGCGCCGGCGCTGTTGGCGGCCGGACAGGCGGTGCCGGCCGAGCAGGCCATGCCCATCTACATCCGCGACAAGGTGGCCCAGACCACGGCCGAACGCGCCGCCGCCAAGGCCCCCAGCGCCCCCAGTGCGACATGAAGCCCGTGGCCGATGACGAGCGCCAGGCTGCCGTGCTGCAGCCCCTGCAGGCCGAAGACCTGGACGCCCTCGTCGCCATCGAACAGACCGCCTACAGCCACCCCTGGACCCGGGGCAATTTCCGTGACGCGCTGGCCAGCGGCTACTGGATGCAGAGCCTGCGCCTGCACGACGAGCTGCTGGGCTATGTGGTGGCCATGCAAGGGGTGCAGGAAACGCACCTGCTCAACATCACCGTGGCCCCGGCGCGCCAGGGTCAGGGCTGGGCGCACATGATGCTCGACGCCCTGTGCCTGTGGTCGCGCCGCCAGGGCGCGCAATGGCTCTGGCTGGAAGTGCGCGAGAGCAACCGGCGCGCCCTGCAGGTGTACGAGCGTTATGGTTTTCGGCGCGTGGGCCTGCGCAAGGATTACTATCCTGCAGACCGTCAGCAACGCGAACACGCGGTGGTGATGAGCCTCAACCTGAAACTGCAGCCATGACCGATCCAGCCCGAGACCCCACCCGTTTCGACCTCGATGAGCGCCAGCGCGCCATGCTGGCCGAAATGGGCATCCGCGTCTGGTGGCCACAAGCCTCAGCGCCCGAGCCGGTGGCCGCGCAAACCCCCGCGCCTGCCGCGCGCCCTGAAGCGGTGGCGGGTGCAGTGGCTGGTGCGGCGGCGGCACCGTCGCCCCGCGCACCCGTTCGCACCGAGCCGATTCGTGCTGAGCCGGTTCGCTCCGAGCCCGTTCGCCCCTTGTCGGTTGAGCAGACCGCCGACGCCGTGCCTCTGCCCCCCGGCGTGGACCAGATGGACTGGGACACTCTGCAAACCACGGTGGCGCAATGCCGTGCCTGCGGCCTGTGCAGCTCGCGCAAAAACACCGTGTTTGGTGTGGGCGAGCGCAGCGCGCAGTGGATGGTCATTGGCGAAGCCCCCGGCGAAAACGAAGACCTCCAAGGCGAGCCCTTTGTGGGCCAGGCGGGCAAGCTGCTCGACAACATGCTCGCCGCCATCGGCCTGAACCGCAGCGCGCCAGGCGGCCAAGCCGGCGTCTACATCGCCAACGCCCTCAAGTGCCGCCCGCCCGGCAACCGCAACCCCGAGCCGGTGGAACTGCAAACCTGCGCGCCCTACCTGGTGCGCCAGGTGGCGCTGGTGCAGCCCCGCATCATCCTGGCCATGGGCCGTTTTGCCGTGCAGTCTTTGCTGCAAACCAGCGAACCGATCGGCAAGCTGCGCGGGCGCGTGCACCAATACCAGGGCGTGCCGGTGGTGGTGACCTACCACCCCGCCTACCTGCTGCGCAACCCCGCCGACAAAGCCAAGGCCTGGGCCGACCTCGTCCTCGCCCTGCAAACCGCCCAGTAGGAGCGGTCTCCGACCGCGACTTTCTACCTCGTAGGAGCGGTCTCCGACCGCGACTCTCTGCCTCGTAGGAGCGGTCTCCGACCGCGACTCTCTGCCTTGTGGGAGCGGTCTCCGACCGCGATCCCCCGCGATCAACGCCCCTCACCCCTTGCGACCATCGCCCCCCGCGGCCGGCGTGCCCTGCGGCCACAACACCGCTGCGATCGACAGCACCATCAGCAGCACCGCCGCCCAGTCTTGCCAGTGCAGCACCTCGCCCAGGGCCCAGGCGCCGCTGAACACCCCCACCACCGGGATCAGCATCACGCTCAGCGTGGAAGCCACCGGCGGCAGGCTGCGCGCCAGATAAAACCAGGCCGCGTGCGCAAACCCAAACACCAGCACCGCATTGAAGACAATGGCTCCCCAGTGCGTGGGCGAAGGCGCCACCCAGCGGTGCTGCTCAAACGTCACGGCCAGCACCGTCATCACCACGGCGGTCATGGCCGTCATCCAGAACGAAATCGCCAGCGTGGGCACCGGCATCTGGGTGCGGCGCAGCAGCTGCGTGCCCAGCGCCCAGGTGCTGGCGGCCCCCAGGGCCAGCAACACGCCTTCGGGCTTGCCCGTCAGGTGCGTGATCTCGTGCCACAGCAGCAGCACCACCCCCAGCGTGGCCGCCGCCACGCCCCCCCAGGCCCGCTGGGCCAGCCGGTTGCCAAAAAACCAGGCGCCCAGCACCGCTGAAAACATCGGCATGGTGTAGCCCAAGATCGCCGCGCGCCCGCTCGAGAGCGACTGCACCGCAATGATGATCAGGCCATGCCAGATGAACATGTTGAACACCGCCAGCACCAGCAGCTCGCGCCAATGCGCGCGCGGAATGCGAAACGGCACCCGCATGGCCAGCAGCGCCAGCCCCAGCACAGGCGTGCCCAGCCACAGGCACATCATGCGGAAAGTGAGCGGAGGAAAGCCGGTGACCCCGGCCTTCATGATCGGCCAGTTGATGCCCCAGACGAGGGTCAGCAGGACCAGGACGATCCACTGGCGGGAGGAGAGCTTGTGCATGGAGGCGATCTTAGGGGCTTGCGTCAACAGATGCAGCACCTGCGCGTCAACCCTGCGTTTCATTTACCGATTTTTGACTGACTTACGCGGGTTTCTCTGGTTCATGCCGTTGCTGTTGTGAATCGACCCGGAACTTGTAGACACCTTCGAGCCTCAAACCTGAGGCCCAATAGGAGGTGCCATGAATCAAAAGCGATTTCCAGAAGAATTCAAGATTGAAGCGGTCCGTCAGATCCTTGAGCGGGGTCACCCGGTTGCCGAGGTATCTGCCCGGCTTGGTGTCAGCACCCACAGCCTGTACAAGTGGATGAAGGAGCAGCAACTGCCCCCGGGTCAGCGGCAGGAGCAACTGTCCCAAACCGAAGAATTGCGGCGCCTGAAGGCTGAACTCAAGCGGGTGACTGAGGAGCGCGACATCTTTAAAAAGGCCGCAGCGTACTTTGCCAAGCAGTCCAGGTAAGGTACGCATTCATCGAGCGTCATGAGAACGTCCATGGTGTTCGTCGGCTGTGCATGGTTATGGATGTACATCCCAGTGGCTACTACGCCTGGAAGACACAACCGATCAGCGACAAGGTGCGCGATGACCAGCGATTGCTGGGGCTGCTCAAGCAAGCTTGGCTGGAAAGTGGCTGTGTCTATGGTTATCGCAAGCTGACACTGGACATGCGTGATCTGGGCGAGCGCTGTGGCAAACACCGCGTAGCCCGGCTGTTGCGCCGCGAGGGCATCCGTTCACAAATGGGCTATCGCCGCCGTGCCGGCGGTCGGGGTGGCAAGTCTGCGGTGGTGGCGCCCAACCATTTGAACCGACAGTTCACGCCTGACGGCGTCAACCAGTCGTGGGTCACAGACATCACATACATCCGTACCCACGAGGGTTGGCTGTACCTGGGGGTGGTTCTCGCGCCAAGTCATTGGCTGGTCCATGGGCAGCCGCATCGACACTGATCTGGTGCTCAATGCGTTGCTGATGGCGCTGTGGCGCAGGCAACCCAAAGATACGGTGCTGGTGCACTCCGACCAGGGCTGTCAATTCACAGGCCATGACTGGCAGGGTTTCCTGCGGGACCACAACCTGGTCAGCAGTATGAGCAGGCGTGGCAATTGCCATGACAACGCGGTAGCCGAAAGCTTCTTCCAATTACTTAAGCGCGAGCGGATTCGCCGCCAGATTTACCTGACCCGACAAGATGCCCGTGCCGATGTCTTCAATTACATCGAGATGTTTTACAACCCTAAGCGTCGCCACTACACGACTGGCGGTGTTTCTCCGGTAGAGTTCGAAAAACGCCAATCCCAAAAGCTCGGTAGTGTCTAGTAGATCCGGGTCGATTCATAGCCCCCTAAAATCCCCCCGCATGACCTTCCTCGAGATGCTGCGCGCCGCCGAGCGCCAAAACCGCTCCATGCTGTGCGTGGGCCTGGACCCTGAGCCCACCAAATTTCCGGTGGGCATGAAGGGCGACGCCAACAAGATTTACGATTTCTGCGCCCGCATCGTCGATGCCACGGCCGATCTGGTCAGCAGCTTCAAGCCGCAGATCGCCTACTTTGCCGCGCACCGCGCCGAAGGCCAGCTCGAACGCCTGATGGAGCACATGCGCCGGGTGGCGCCGCAGGTGCCGATCATTCTGGACGCCAAGCGTGGCGACATCGGCTCGACCGCCGAGCAGTACGCCAAGGAAGCCTTTGAGCGCTATGGCGCCGATGCCGTGACGCTCTCGCCCTTCATGGGCTGGGATTCGGTGGCCCCGTATTTGAAGTTCGAGGGCAAGGGCGCCTTTTTGCTGTGCCGCACCTCCAACCCAGGCGGGGACGATCTGCAGAACCAGCGGCTGGCCTCGGTCGATGGCCAGCCCCGCATGTACGAGCATGTGGCCGCACTGGCGCAGGGCCCCTGGAACCTGAACGGCCAGCTCGGCCTGGTGGTGGGCGCCACCTACCCGGCCGAGATCGAGCGGGTGCGCAGCATCGCGCCCACCGTGCCCTTGCTGATTCCGGGCGTGGGCGCGCAGGGCGGTGACGCGGTGGCCACCGTCAAGGCCGGCTGGCGCGAGGGCGCTTCCATCATCGTGAACTCGTCACGCGCGGTGCTCTATGCCTCCAGCGGGGACGATTTCGCCCAGGCCGCCCGCCAGGTGGCCATGCAGACCCGCGACACGCTCGAAGCGGCCAAGGGCTGACGGCCCGCATGCCGGTGCCCGACCAGAAGCCTGCAGACCCGCCCCGGTGGCTGGCGCTGCTGTCTTTGCTGATCGCGGTGTTCCTCGGCTCGCTCGACCAGTCGATCGCCAACACCGCCTTGCCCGCCATCGGCGCGGCGCTGCAGCGCACGCCGGCCGAATCGGTCTGGATCGTGCACGCCTACCAGCTGGCGGTGGTGGCGGTGCTGCTGCCGCTGGCCGCCCTGGGCGACCGCTGGGGCGCGCGCAAGGTGTTTTTGCTGGGCGTGGCCTTGTTCGCGGTGGCGGCGCTGGCCAGCGCTTGTGCCACGCAGCTCGAATGGCTGGCGTTCTTTCGGGCGGTGCAGGGCGTGGGCGCGGCGGGGGTGATGAGTGTCAACCTCGCGCTGATCCGCCGCATCTTTCCGCCCGAGCAGCTGGGCAAGGGCGCGGGCCTCAATGCGCTGATCGTGGGCATGGGCTACAGCCTGGGGCCGACGGTGGCTTCGCTGCTGCTGGCGGTGCTGCCCTGGCCCTGGTTGTTTGGCTTGCAGGCGCCGCTGGGCCTGCTGGGCTGGTGCCTGGCACAGCGCTGCCTGCCGCGCACCGAGCCGGCACAGGCGGGCGAGCCCTATGACCGCGGTTTGGCGCTGCTGTCGGCCATTTGCTTTGCGTCCATGGTGTTCACCCTCAGCGCGGTGGCGCAGCAAAAAGAGGCGCTGGTGGTGCTGGCCTCGCTGGCGCTGATGCTGGTCAGTGGCGCCTGGCTGCTGCGGCGCCAGCGCGGGCATGCGGCGCCGGTGCTGCCGGTGGACCTGATGCAGCGCCCGGTGTTCAGCCTGTCGGTGTTCACTTCGTTCAGTTCTTTCACCACGCAGGGGCTGGCCTTTGTGGCCTTGCCGTTTTTCTTTCAGCAGCAACTGGCGCGCCCTGCGGTGGAGGCCGGTGTGCTGATGTCGGTGTGGGCGCTGGTGGTGGCGCTCATGGCCCCGGTGGCCGGGCCGTTGTCGGATCGCTACCCCTCGGCCATTTTGGGCGGGGTGGGGCTGGGCATGCTGTGCCTGGGCATGCTGGCCCTGGGTGCCCTCGGGGCCGATGCGTCGTTTGCGGTCATGGCGCTGTGCATGGCCCTGTGCGGTGTGGGCTTTGGCCTGTTCCAGTCGCCCAACCTGCGGGCCATCATGGCCAGCGCGCCGCCGCACCGCACCAGCGGGGCCAGCGGCATGGTGGCGCTGGCGCGGCTGACCGGCCAGGCCAGCGGGGCCGCGCTGGTGGCGCTGTGCTTCAACCTGTTTGGGCCGCTCGGGGCCGGTCGGGCGCTGCTGCTGGGCGCGGCCACGGCCGGGCTGGGCGCGGTGCTGAGCCTGGCGCGCCTGCGCTTTCCTTGACAGCAGGCCGGCCGCCAAACGGTTAGGCTGGCGCCATGATCGACCTCTACACCGCCGCCACGCCCAATGGGCACAAGGTCTCGATTGCGCTCGAGGAGCTGGGCCTGCCCTACACCCTCCAGGTGCTGGACCTCGCCAAGGGCGAGCAAAAGACGCCCGCCTTTCTGGCCATCAACCCCAATGGCCGCATCCCGGCCATCGTCGACCACGAGGCCGGTGGCTTTGCGGTCTTCGAGTCGGGCGCGATCCTGATTTACCTGGCCGAAAAAACCGGCCGCCTCATGCCCAGCGATGTGCAGGGCCGCTCGCGCGTGTTGCAGTGGCTGATGTTCCAGATGGGTGGGGTGGGGCCGATGATGGGCCAGGCCAATGTGTTCTTTCGCTACTTTCCCGAAAAGATCCAGCCCGCCATCGACCGCTACCAGGGCGAGAGCAAGCGCCTGCTGGCCGTGCTCGATGGCCAGCTCCAGGACCACGAGTACCTGGCCGGCGACTATTCGATCGCCGACATCGCCAACTGGGCCTGGGTGCGCACGCACCGCTGGTCGGGCGTGGACGTGAGCGACCTGCCTCACCTGCGGCGCTGGATGGACGCGATCCGCCAGCGGCCGGCGGTGCAGCGCGGCATCGAGGCGCCGCCGTCCCGCATCAACCTGAGCAAAGACGGTGACGAGGCGGCCAAACGCTTCTCGGAAGAAGCCCGCAAGATGGTCGAGATGGGCCAACAGCAAAAGGACCAGTGATGAAGCTCTTCAGCGCCCACCGCGCCCCCAGCCCCCGCCGCGTGCTCATGTTCATGGCCGAAAAAGCCATCACCGGCATCGAGATCATCAACCTCGACCTCAATGGCGGCGAGCACCGCCAGCCCGACTACCTGGCCAAAAGCCCGCTGGCCAAGGTGCCCGCCCTGCAGTTGGACGATGGCCGGGTGCTCACCGAAACCCGCGCCATCTGCACCTGGCTCGAAGGCCACTGGCCCGAGCACAACCTGATGGGCGTGGACGCTGACGAGCGCGCCTTCATCGAGATGGCCGACCGCCGGGTGGAGTTGTATTTGCTGGGCGGCATCGCCAACGCGATCCGGCACGGCCACCCTGGGCTGGCCGCGCTGGAGAAACCGCAGTTCCCGGAGTTTGGCCGTTCGCAGGGCGAGAAGGTGCGCGAGATCGCACGCTGGTTTGACCAGCAGTTGCAGTCGCAGCCCTGGATCGCGGGCGAGCGCTTCACCATTGCCGACATCACCGCCTTTTGCGCGGTGGAGTTCGCGCGCCTGATCAAGTTCACGCCCGGCGCAGAAGGCCTGCACGCCTTGCAGGCCTGGCGCGACCGGGTGGCCGATCGGCCCAGCGCCCAAGCGGTTTGAAGCTCAGGCGCGGCTGCGCTGCCACAGCGCCAGACCGCGCTGGGCCTTGCTGGCGTCGCTGGGCGTGAGGGCCACGGCACCGCCGGGTGTGCCGCGCAGGGCCTCGGCCAGCGCGAGCAGGGCGGCCTCGGGGCCCTGCAGCAATTCCAGTTCCAGTTCGAGCAAGGCCTCGCTCAGCGCCGTGCCGGGCACATGGATGTGGCCCTGGTCGAGCGCGACCTCGATGCGCGCGCCCTGGTGGTCGATGCGCCAGGTCTGGCGTTCAAAGTCGGTGGCAAACAGCGGCTGCAGGGCGGGGCGCAGCGCCATCAGCTCGGCGGCCAATGCCGCATCGTCCACCAGCGCGGCAAAGTCGAGCGCGCCGGGCGTGGTCGGGCCTTCCCATTCCTGCCGGCGCGAGAGGCCGCCCGTGCTGCTCCCCGCGGTCTTGACGGTGAGCAGGTGCTGCTCGCCCGCCCGCCGTTCGCGCACCGCCATGCGGCGGGCCTTGAGCGCCAGATCGGGCGTGTCGAAATAGGTGTTGAACAGGCGCTGCGGCGCGGCAGGCGCCGCCAGCAAGGGGTGGCCGCGCAGGCGCGGCAGGTCTTGCGCGCTCAGGCTGAGTTTGAGTTCGGTTTCCTGGGCCATGGGGATGGACGGTCAGTCGCTGAACACGCCGCCGTACTTTTGCCGCAGTTCGTTCTTCTGCACCTTGCCCGTGCCGCCCACCGGCAGCGATTCGAGAAACACCACGTCTTCGGGCACCCACCACTTGGCCACGCGGCTGGAGAGGAAGTCCAGGATGTCGGCTTTCTCGACCGACTGGCCGGGTTTGCGCACGATGAAGAGCAGGGGCCGCTCGTCCCACTTGGGGTGCTTGACGCCGATCACGGCGGCCATGGCCACGGCGGGGTGGCCGATGGCGGCGTTCTCCAGGTCGATCGAGCTGATCCATTCGCCGCCGCTCTTGATCACGTCCTTGGTGCGGTCGCGGATGGTCATCACGCCGTCGGCGTCGATGGTGGCGATGTCGCCGGTCGGGAACCAGCCATCGACCAGCGCCGTTTGTTCGGTCTTGAAGTAGCGCTCGACGATCCACTGGCCGCGCACCATCAGCTCACCCTGGGAAGTGCCGTCGCGCGGCAGCGTGGCGCCGTGCTCGTCCACCACCTTGATCTCGATGCCCGAGACCACCTTGCCCTGGCGTGCCACGGTGGCGTGGCGCTCTTCGGCCGGGCGCGCCAGGTCTTCGGGACCGAGCTGGCTCATGGTGGCCACGGCGGTGGTTTCGGTCATGCCCCAGCCGTGGTGCACCGAGACGCCGTACACGTCGTTGAACTTGGCGATCAGGGCCTTGGGCATGGCGGTGCCGCCCACGGCGGTGCGCTTCATGGTCGAGAAGCGCAGGCCATTTTGTTCCACATGCCCGATCAGGCCCATCCAGATGGTGGGCACGCCCGCACTCATGGTGACCTGTTCGGACTCCATCAGCTCGTACAGGCTGGCGCCGTCGAGTTTGGGGCCGGGCAGCACCAGTTTGCTGCCGGCGATCATGGCGGCATACGGGATGCACCAGGCGTTGATGTGGAACATGGGCACCACGGGCAGGGCGACTTCGCGCGCCGACAGGTTGAGCACGTCGGGCATGCAGCCGGTGGTGGCGTTGAGCACGATGGCGCGGTGCGAGTACAGCACGCCCTTGGGGTTGCCGGTGGTGCCCGAGGTGTAGCACAGCACCGCGCCGGTGCGCTCGTCAAATTCGGGCCAGACAAAGCGATCGCTGTGCGGGGCGATCAGGTCTTCGTAATTGAGCACCTGCGCCACGCCTTCGATGGACGGGGTGTGGGCCGCATCGCTCAGGCAGACCCAGGCCTTGACCAGCGGGCAGTGCGGGGCGATCGCCTGGATGATGGGGGCGAAGGTGCTGTCAAACAGCACCACGCGGTCTTCGGCGTGGTTGAGGATGTAGATCAGCTGCTGCGGGTGCAGGCGCGGGTTGCAGGTGTGCATGATCAGGCCGCTGCCCGAGACGCCGTAGTACGCCTCGAGGTGGCGGTGGTTGTTCCAGGCGATGGAGGCCACCGCCTGGCCGGGCGCCAGGCCGAGGCCTTGCAGGGCGTTGGCCAGCTGGCGGGCGCGGCGTGCCACTTCGGCATAGCTGCTGCGGTGCAGCGGGCCATGCGTCTCGCGCGAGACGACTTGCTGGCGGGCGTGTTGCGCGGCCGCGTGTTCGAGCACGCCAGAAATCAGCAGTGGGCGGTCCATCATGAGGCCGGGTTGCAGGGGCATGGTCGGGTCTCCTTGGGGTGATGCGTTCAGTCCAGGGCAGCGTACACCAGGTTGCGGAACAACTGCCGGTAATGGTCGCGCTGGTTGGGGGCTTGTGTGAGCAGCAGGGCATACAGGTCCTGCGCCGGGTCGACAAAAAACGAGGTGCCGCCGATGCCGCTCCAGTGGTAAGTGCCCACCGAGCCGGGCACGGGCGATTCGCCGGCCGCGCGGCGCACCGCAAAGCCCAGGCCAAAACCGTGGCCGGCCGGCAGCAGGGTGCCGTCGATAGGCAGGCTGCCCAGGTGGTCGGCCGTCATGAAGGCGAGGGTGTGGCGGCTGAGCAGGCGCTGGCCCTGGAGTTCGCCCCCATTGCGCAGGCATTGCAAAAAGCGCGCGTAGTCCATGGCGGTGGACATCAGGCCGCCGCCGCCGCTCTCCAGGGCGGGCACCTCGCGGGGGTCGAACAATTTCATCGGCACGCCGCCGTCGGGGTCGTGGGCAAAGGGCTCGACGATGCGGTGCTGCTGCGCAGGCGGCACGGCAAAGCCGGTGTCCACCATGCCCAGCGGTTCAAAAATCTCGGCCTGCAGGAACTGCCCCAGCGTCTGGCCGCTGATGGCTTCGACCAGGCGCCCGAGCACGTCGGTGGCGCGGCTGTAGGCCCAAACGCGGCCGGGCTGGAACTGCAGGGGCAGCGCCGCCAGGGTGCGTGAGAAATCCGCATTGCTGCGCCCGCGCGCGCCGATGTTCACTTGCGCATACTGCTGCTGCACCGCAGAGTTGCCCAGGAATTCGTAGGTCTGGCCGGCGGTGTGGCGCAGCAGGTCCTGCACGGTGGCGGGCGGCTCGGCGGCCACCAGGCCCTGCGGGGTCCAGACCCGTTGCCGCGCGTATTCCGGCAGGTGGCGGCCCACCGGGTCGCTGATCAGCAGGCGCCCGCGCTCGACCAGCATCATCACCGCCACCGACACCAGCGGCTTGGTCATGGAGTAGATGCGGAAGATGCTGTCGGTGCGCATGGGCGTGCCGGCGGCCGGGTCTTGCTGGCCGATGGCTTCGAACAGGCCGATGCGGCCCTGGCGGGCGATCAGCGCCACCGCGCCCGGGATGTGTTGCCGCTGCACGGCGTCCGCCAGCACCTGCCGCACGGCGGCGCTGCGCTGGGGGTGCAGGCCAACGGCCTCGGGGGTGGCGGTGGCCAGTGGGGCGGCTTGGGCGACTGCGGCCATAGGCTCTCCTTGGGTTCAGAGGGAGATTTCTACACCAGGCCCCGGCGCCGGGGTATCACCTAAAGCAACCGCCGCAGGTATTGCCCCGTGTGGCTGCCCGGATGCGCCGCGATCTGCTCGGGCGTGCCCTCGGCCACCACCATGCCGCCGCCGTCGCCGCCCTCGGGGCCCATGTCGATCACCCAGTCGGCCGTCTTGATGACGTCGAGGTTGTGTTCGATGACGACGATGGTGTTGCCCGCGTCGCGCAGCTGGTGCAGCACCTTGAGCAACAGGTCGATGTCGGCAAAGTGCAGGCCGGTGGTGGGCTCGTCGAGGATGTAGAGCGTGCGGCCAGTGTCGCGCTTGGAGAGTTCCTGCGCAAGCTTGACGCGCTGGGCCTCGCCGCCCGAGAGGGTGGTGGCACTCTGGCCCAGACGGATGTAAGACAGGCCCACGTCCAGCAGGGTCTGCAGCTTGCGCGCAATGCTGGGTACAGCGCTGAAGAACTGGTGGGCGGCTTCCACCGTCATGTCCAGGATCTGGGCGATGTTCTGGCCCTTGTACTGGATCTCCAGCGTCTCGCGGTTGTAGCGCATGCCGTGGCACACGTCGCAGGGCACGTAGACATCGGGCAAAAAGTGCATCTCCACCTTGACCATGCCGTCGCCCTGGCAGGCTTCGCAGCGGCCACCCCCCGAAGCGGCGCTGACGTTGAAGCTGAAACGCCCGGGCCCGTAGCCGCGCTCGCGCGCGGCGGGCACTTCGGCCATCAGGTCGCGGATGTGGGTGAACAGCCCCGTGTAGGTGGCCGGGTTGCTGCGCGGGGTGCGGCCGATCGGCGACTGGTCGACGTTGATCACCTTGTCAAAGTGCTGCAGGCCCACGATGTCTTCGTGCGGCGCGGGCTCGTCGTGGGCGCGGTGGATCTGCTGCGCCGCGGCGGCGTACAGCGTGTCGTTGACCAGGGTGGACTTGCCCGAGCCGGACACGCCGGTCACGCAGGTCAGCAGGCCGACCGGGAACTTCACGTTCACGTTCTTGAGGCTGTGGCCACGGGCGCCCAGCACCTCGACCCAGTCCTTGCCGGGCGGGTGCCGTGGCGGGATGGGGATTTGCTTGCGCCCCGACATGTACTGACCGGTGATGGAGTCGGCCACGGCCATGATCTGTTCGCAGCGGCCCTGCGCCATGACGCGGCCACCGTGCACGCCGGCCCCCGGGCCCATGTCGATCACATGGTCGGCGGTGCGGATCATGTCTTCGTCGTGCTCGACCACCAGCACGCTGTTGCCGATGTCGCGCAGGTGTTTGAGCGTGCCGATCAGGCGGTCGTTGTCGCGCTGGTGCAGGCCGATGCTGGGCTCGTCGAGCACATACATCACGCCGGTGAGCCCGGAGCCGATCTGGCTGGCCAGGCGGATGCGCTGGGCTTCGCCGCCGCTGAGGGTGTCGGCACTGCGGTCCAGGCTGAGGTAGTTCAGGCCGACGTCGTTGAGGAACTTCAGGCGCGAGGCGATCTCGCGCACCACCTTGTCGGCGATGTCGGCTTTGGCGCCCTGCAGGCGCAGGCTCTGGAAATAGCTTTGTGCCTCGCCCAGGGTGACGTGGCTGATTTCGTAGATGGCGCGTGCCTGCGCGCCTTCGCCGATGCGCACATGGCGGGCGTCGCGCTTGAGGCGGGTGCCCTGGCAGTCGGTGCAGGGCTGGGTGCTGCGGTAGCGCGAGAGGTCTTCGCGCACCAGGGCCGAGTCGGTCTCGCGGTAGCGCCGCGTCATGTTGGGGATGATCCCCTCGAAGGGGTGCTTCTTGCTGACTTTTTTGCCTTGCGAGGCGCCCGACTCCATGATGTAGCTGAACTTGATCTCTTCTTCGCCCGAGCCGTGCAGCACGACCTGCTGCACCGCAGGGGGCAATTGCTCGAACGGGGCCTCGACGTCGAACTTGTAGTGCCTGGCCAGGCTCTCGAGCATGCTGAAGTAAAAGCCGTTGCGCCTGTCCCAGCCCTTGATGGCGCCGCTGGCCAGGCTCAGGCTCGGGAAAGCCACCACCCGTTCGGGGTCGAAGAATTCCATGGTGCCGATGCCGTCGCAGCTGGGGCAGGCGCCCTGCGGCGAGTTGAAGGAGAACACGCGCGGCTCCAGCTCGGCGATCGAGTGGTTGCACACCGGGCAGGCAAAGCGGGCATTGAAGAGGTGTTCCTGGGCCTTGTCCATGTCCAGCGCAATGGCCCGCTGCTCGGCCAGGTGGAGCGCGGCCTCGAAGCTTTCGGCCAGGCGCTGGCGCAGCGCATCGCGGGCCTTGGCGTCGTCTTCGGCACGGACCTTGAGCCGGTCGATCACCACATCGATGTCGTGCTTCTCGTTTTTCTTGAGTTCCGGCAGGTCTTCGGCCTCGTGCACCTGGCCATCCACCCGAAAACGCACATAGCCCAGCGCCTGCATCTGCTCGAAGAGTTTTTCGAACTCGCCTTTTTTCTCGCGCGCCATCGGCGCCAGGATCATGAGCTTGGTGTCTGGTGGCAAAGCCAGCACCGCGTCCACCATCTGGCTCACGGTCTGGGCCTGCAGCGGCAGCTGGTGGTCGGGGCAGTGCGGGGTGCCGGCGCGGGCGAACAGCAGGCGCAGGTAGTCGTGGATTTCGGTGACCGTGCCCACGGTCGAGCGCGGGTTGTGGCTGGTGGCTTTTTGCTCGATGGAAATCGCGGGCGAGAGGCCTTCGATCAGGTCCACATCGGGCTTGTCCATGAGCTGCAGGAACTGCCGCGCATAGGCCGACAGGCTCTCCACATAGCGGCGCTGGCCTTCGGCGTACAGGGTGTCAAAGGCCAGGCTCGATTTGCCCGAGCCCGACAGGCCGGTGATCACCACCAGTTGGTCGCGCGGGATGTCCAGGTCGATGTTCTTGAGGTTGTGCGTGCGCGCGCCGCGGATGCTGATGCGTCCCTGGCGCAGGGCCGAGCCGAGGTAGGGGGCGCTCTCGGGCGCAGCAGGGGCGCTCGCTCGGGTGTCGGGGGCGGTGTCAGGCTTCACAGGGGGGCAATCGGCGGCAAAACCTTTGATTATCGGGGCTGGACCCCCGGCCAGCGCGGGGGCGACCCATCGGGGACAATTCGGCCTTTGCTGGATTGCCCGAACCGCCTCTCCCGTGTCCGACCCTGCTGCCCTCACCGCCCCCCTGGCCGCCACGGCCATGACGCCGCTGGAGCGGCGCGCCAGCGCCTCGCTGGCGTCCATCTTTGCCCTGCGCATGCTGGGCCTGTTTCTGGTGCTGCCGGTGTTCGCGCTGGAGGCCCGCAAGTACCCGGACGGCGACGACCCGCTGTTGCTGGGGCTGGCCATGGGCATTTATGGCCTGACCCAGGGCCTGTTGCAGCTGCCCTTTGGCATGGCTTCTGACCGGTTTGGCCGCAAGCGGGTGATCGTGCTGGGCTTGCTGGTCTTTGCGGCGGGCAGTTTCTGGGCCGCGGCCGCCACCGACCTGACCCAGCTGCTGATCGGCCGCAGCCTGCAGGGCGCTGGCGCGGTGTCGGCGGCGGTGACCGCCTTGCTGGCCGACCTGACCCGCGATGCGGTGCGCACCAAGGCCATGGCCATGGTGGGGGCCAGCATTGGCCTGATGTTCGCCCTCTCGCTCTTGCTCGCACCGGCGCTGTCGGCGCTGGTCGGTTTGTCGGGTTTGTTTGCCCTCACGGGGGGCCTGGCCCTGCTGGGGGTGGCGGTGGTGATCTGGGGTGCGCCGGATGCGCCAGCCGTCCCGCCCGGGGCGCCGAGGGCCCGCCTGCGCGAGGTGCTGCTGGACGCCGGCCTGATGCGCATGAACCTGGGCGTGTTCGTGCTGCATGCCGTTCAGCTGGCCATGTGGGTGGCGATCCCGGGCCTGCTGGTGCAGGCCGGCCTGCCCAAGGACGCGCACTGGCAGGTCTATCTGCCGGCGGTGCTGGCCTCGTTTGTGCTGATGGGCGGCTTGTTTGCCCTGGAGCGGCGCGGCTACCTCAAGCCGGTCTTTCTGGCGGCCATTTTGCTGATCGCCCTGGTGCAGCTGGGTTTGCTGGTGGTGGCCTCGGGCACGCCGCGCCTGATGCCGCTGGCGGCGCTGCTGTTTGCGTTTTTCTGCGGCTTCAACCTCCTGGAGGCCACCCAGCCCAGCATGGTCTCGCGCATGGCGCCCCAGGCTGTGCGCGGCGCGGCCATGGGCGTCTTCAACACCCTGCAGTCGCTGGGCTTTTTTGTCGGCGGCTGGGCCGGCGGGGCCTTGGTCAAATCCTGGGGCAGCCAGATGCTGTTTGTCTGCTGCGCCGGCGCCATGCTGCTGTGGTGGCTGCTGGCGCTGCCCATGCAGGCGCCGGCTCGGCATCCCGGTCCAAAGGCAGCATAATCGGACACGAGTCAAATCGGCGGGTCAGGTGTTCAGCGCTGTCCCCCACGGATTTAAGGAACAAAAACACATGGCCTCCGTCAACAAAGTCATCATCGTCGGCAACCTGGGTGCCGATCCGGAAACCCGTTACCTGCCCTCGGGCGACGCCGTGACCAGCATCCGTGTGGCCACCACCGACCGTTACAAGGACAAGCAGTCCGGCGAAATGCGCGAGGCCACCGAATGGCACAGCATCAGCTTTTTTGGCAAGCTCGCCGAGATCGCCGGCCAGTACCTCAAGAAGGGCAGCCAGGTGTATGTCGAGGGCAGCCTGCGCACTCGCAAGTACACCGACAAAAACGGCGTTGAGAAATACGCCACCGACATCCGTGCCGACACCATGCAGATGCTCGGTTCGCGCCAGGGCATGGGCGGCGAGGGTGGCGGCGGTGCTGGCGGCGCTGGCGGTTACAGCCGTCCGGCCGCCCCGGCCCAACGCCCGGCAAGCGCCCCGGCGGCAGCGGGCAAGCCTGCGGCCTCCAGCGGCTTTGACGACATGGACGACGACATCCCGTTCTGATCGCCTACCCCAGGCCGCTGCCCCGCCTGGGCGGGTGGTCGGGGGGGTGGTCGACGCCGCGGCCTGAAGGCCCCACAATGGGGCCATGAACGAAATCGAGTCCCGCTTCCTGCCGCAGGATGACGCCTGGCGACGCGAGCTGCACGACGAGGTGCACGCCCGGCCGTCTGCCCGGGTGCGTCTGCCGGCGCTCATCACTTATGTGGCGGTGCTCAATGCGGGCGTGAGCCGAGAGCAGGAATGCGCGCTGCTGCAGCGCTTGCCGGGTCACCGCGACCTGACCGTCCAGCAGTTGCAGGGTAACTTTCTGCGGCTGCGCTGCGATGGCTTCACCGTCAAGTGGGAAAGACACACCGAGTTCACCCGTTACTCCATCGTGCAGCCCTTGCCTGCGCATGCCGGTTGGGGCGCCAAGCTGCCCGAAATCGCCAGCCATGCGGCCACCGGCACCGAATGGCTGCGCGCGATCCCGGGCCAGACCATTGCCGCCATCCAGCTGGCCATGCTGGCTGAGGGCATGGGGGCGCCGGACATGCTCGAGAAGGCCCAGCAGTGGCTGGGCGAGGGCATCGTGATCGGCTCGCACATGGGCAACACGGTGCAGGGCGAGTCGCATTCCTGTCTGCTGACGCACTTTCGGATCGGCAGCGATGGCTTTGAGCGCATGCTGGTGGTCACCTGTGGCGACACCCCTGAGGGCCGGGCCGGCCGCATTTCACAGCGGGTGCTCGAACTCGAGACCTACCGCCTGATGGCTTTGCGCGGCTTGCCCGTGGCCAAGCAACTCTCGCCCGAGCTGTCGCAGGCCGAGGGCCGCCTGGCCGACATTGCCGCGAACCTGGAAGCCAAGAACCACAGCGACCAGGACCTGCTGGACGACCTGGTGGCCCTGGCCGCCCGCGTGGAGCGCGCCACGGCCGAACACGGTTACCGCTTTTCGGCCACACGCGCCTACGACGCCGTGGTGCGCGAACGCATCGCCGAGCTGCGCGAGCGCCCGGTGTACGGCACGCAGACGGTGGGCGAATTCATGCAGCGGCGCATGGGCCCGGCCATGGCCACCGTGGCCGCCACGGCGCAGCGCCTGGCCGCCTTGTCCGATCGCATCACCCGGGCCAGCGCCTTGCTGCGCACGCGGGTGGACATCGCCACCGAAACCCAGAACCACCAGCTGCTGGAAAAACTCACGCGCGGCCAGGCCCTGCAGCTGCGGCTGCAGTCCACGGTGGAAGGCCTGTCGATCGCGGCCATCAGCTACTACGTGGTCAGCCTGGTGCTCTACGCCGCCAAGGCGCTCGGCCAGATGGGGGTGCCCCTGCACCCCGAGACCGCGGCAGGCCTGTCCATTCCGCTGGTGCTGTGGGTGGTGTGGACCGTCACCCGCCGCATCCATGCCCGCATCTACGCCGGCCCGCCGACCTGAAGCGCGGTCGTCGCCCGGGCGTCGTTCCTGAGACAGCCTGCGGCCGGGGGCCGCCGTCCTTGTGATAGTCTGAAAGCCGGATTCGGTTCGATCACAAAGGAGTAACTGTGGACTTGAAGCTTCAGGACAAGACGGCATTGGTGACCGGTGCCAGCGTGGGTATCGGGCGTGGCATCGCCAAGGCCCTGGCCGCTGAAGGCGTGCGTGTGGCGGTGTCGGCACGGCGTGTCGACAAGCTCGAGGAGTTGGCCGGCGAGATCGTCGCCGCTGGCGGGCAGGCGCCCGTCATCATTGCCTCCGACCTGTACGAAGAAGACGCGGCCAGCAAGCTGGCTGCGGCGGCCATCGCTGGCCTGGGGCATGTGGACATCCTGGTCAACAACGCCGGTGGGTCGCGCAGCTTCAAGGATTTGCATGTGAGCGAGGCGGCCTGGCAAGAAGCCATCACGCTCAACTTCCACCGCCCGCGCCAGGTGGCCGATGCCCTGATCGACCAGATGATCGAGCGCAACTGGGGCCGCATCATCAACATCACGGGCAAGAGCGAACCCGAGCACACCAACGGGGCCTTCTGTGCCAAGGCCGGTCTGCACAGCTGGGCCAAGGGCCTTTCGCGCATGGTGGGCAAGCACGGCATCACGGTCAATTGCGTGCCGCCGGGGCGCATCCATTCGGAGCAGATTTTCCGCAACTACACGCCCGAATACCGCCAGTGGCAGTGCGAGAACGAGATCCCGGTGGGCCGTTACGGCGAGCCCGAGGACATGGCCAACCTGGTCACCTTCTTGGCCTCGCCCCTGGCCGGCTACATCACCGGGGCCGTCATCCCGGTGGACGGCGGCTTGCGCAAATACCAGTTCTGAGGCCCCGCACGGGCACCGCGGCTGCTGCGTCAGCCGCTGGCGAGCAGGCGGCGCTTGCGCAGGGCGGCACGCAGGTGTTCATGGAACATCGCGGCCGCCGGGCGCAATGTGCTGCCCTGTTTGCGCAGCAGGCCCAGGCTGCGCGAGATGGTGGGTTTGCGCAGGGGCAAGCCGATCACCAGAGGGTGGTTGGCGGGCAGGGCGGTGCGTGGCACGGCGGCGATGCCCAGGCCCGCTTCGACCATGCCCAGCAGGGTGCCGATGTGGCTGACCTCGAAAGCGAAGTGCGGGTTCAGCCCGACCTTGCTCATGACATCGTCCAGCAGTTGCCGGTTGCCGCTGCTGCGCGCCACCGAGATCAGCCGTTCCGATTCGATTTGTGACCAGGTCAGGGCCGCCCGCTTGGCCAGGGGGTGGTCGCGCCGCATCGCCACCACAAAGGGGTCGTCGTGGATGCCCTCGAAGGCGATTTCGGGCATCAGCGTGTTCATGAAGCCGATGCCGAAGTCGGACTCGCCCGCCAGCACGCTTTGCAGGGTCTGGTTCATGGATTCGTCGATCACCCGGATGCGAATCGAGGGGTATTTGGCCGAAAAGCTGCTGATCACCTGCGGCAGAAAGTAGATGGCCGCCGAAGGCACGCAGGCCACGGTGACGCGACCGCTGCGCGTGGCGGCAATGTCCGAGATGCCGAGGATGGCCGATTCCAGATCGTCGATGGCGGCCCGCGCCCGCTCGAGAAACACGCGACCCAGGCTGGTGAGCTCCACCTCGCGGGTGGTCCGGTTGAACAGCCGGGCACCGATGATGGATTCGAGTTTTTCAATGCGCCGACTCAGTGCGGGGGGCGAAAGGTGGATGTGCTCGGCCGCGGCGCGAAAGCTGCCGCGCTCGGCCACCGCGATGAAGGCTTGCAATTGCTGCAAATCGAAATTGATGCGTTTCATGCACCAATGATATTAAAAGTTGCAATTCAACAATAGTCGCATTTGCTGCACCATTCGCTTCCTTTGTTGCACGGGCCGACCCCGGCCCCCGGAGAAAAGGAAACGCAGAACATGAACAAACTTCTCAAGCATTGCGGCGCGCTGCTGCTGGCGCTGGCCAGCGCATGGGGCCATGCCCAGACCGACAAGCCGATCACCATCGTGGTGCCCACCGCGGCGGGCGGGGGCAACGATGCCATGGCCCGCACCGTCGGGCAAAAGCTGGGCGTGCTGCTCGGCCGCTCGGTGATCGTGGAGAACCGGGCGGGGGCCAACGGCGCCCTGGCCGCTGAGTACGTGGCCAAGGCCGCCCCCGATGGCAACACGCTGATGTTTGGGTACATCGCCACGCACGCGATGAACCCGGCCCTGCAGAAGCTGCGCTACGACCCCGTCAAGGATTTCGAGCCGGTCGGGCTGGTGGGTTATTCGCCCACGCTGATGGTGGTGAACCCGTCCCTCAGGGTGCGCGATGTCAAAGACCTGGTGCGCATGCTCAAGGAGAAGCCGGACGCCTACAGCGTGGCTTCGGCGGGCAATGGCACGGCACCGCATTTCGCCGCCGAGCTGTTCAAGATGGCCACCCAGACCGCGATGCTGCACGTGCCCTACAAAGGCTCGGCACCGGCGATCAATGACACGATTGGCGGCCAGACCCAGGTGATGTTCCCCAGCCTCTTTACGGGTGCACCTTTCGTCAAAGCCGGAAGACTCCAGGCCTTGGCCATTGCCGGAGCCAAGCGTTCTGCCGTTTTGCCCGATGTGCCCACCTTGAAGGAGCAGGGCATCGAAGGCGTGGAGGTCGACCAGTGGTACGGCATCTTCGCCCCGGCCCGCACGCCCAAGGAGCAGATCACGCGCCTGAACCAGGCGCTCAACAAGGTGCTCAATGACAAAGAGGTGATCCAGCGCATCGAAGGCCATGGCGCGGATGTGGAGACCAGCACCCCCGAGCAGCTGGGCGAGATGGTGCGCAAGGATCTGGCCAAGTGGCGCCAGGTGGTCGTCAAAGCCAAGCTGCAGGCCGACTGATGTCGAAGATGGCGCGAACCATTCCCTGCGTGCTGATGCGCGCCGGGACGTCCCGCGGGCCGTTCTTTCTCAAGGACTGGCTGCCCCAGGACCCGGTGGCCCGCGACCAGGCCCTGATTGGCGCGATCGGGGCCTCCGACCCCTTGCAGCTCGACGGCCTGGGCGGCAACAGCACGCTCAACAGCAAGGTGGCGATCGTCTCGCGATCGGCCTTGCCCGATTGCGATCTGGACTACCTGTTTGCCCAGGTGGGTGTGGGCCACCAGTCGGTCGACACCCGCCCCAACTGCGGCAACATGCTCTCGGGGGTGGCCCCGTTTGCGATCGAGCAGGGCCTGGTCGAGGCGCAGGACGGCAGCACCACGGTGCGCATCCACAACGTCAATACCGGCGCCAAGATCGAGGCCACCGTGCAGACGCCGGGTGGCCGGGTCTGCTACGAAGGCGAGGCGCGCATCGATGGCGTGGCCGGCACGGCGGCGCCGATCCTGCTGAATTTTCTGGACGCCTGGGGCGCCGTCACAGGGCATCTGTTTCCCACGGGCCAGCGCACCGAAAGCATCGGGGGCGTGCCGGTCACCTGCATCGACGCAGCCATGCCGCTGATGATGGTGCGCGCCACCGACCTGGGCTTGACCGGACGCGAGCGGCCGGCCGAGCTCGACGCCAACGCCGCCTTGCTCGAGAAGATCGAGGCGATGCGCCTGGAGGCCGGGCAGCGCATGGGGCTGGGCGATGTCTCGGACAGTGTGGTGCCCAAGCCGGTCATCGTCAGCCCCGGGGACAGCGCCGACAGCATCGTCTCGCGCTACTTCACGCCCCACCGTTGCCATGCCTCGCATGCGGTGACCGGGGCCATTGGCGTGAGCACGGCCTTTGCCTTGCCGGGCACGGTCGCTTCGGGCGCGCCGCGCAGCAGCGGGCGGCATTTGCTTTCGGTGGTGCATCCGCAGGGCCAGATCGACATCGATGTGACCCTGGTCGGCGAGGGCGACGAGGCGGTGGTGCAAAAGGCCGCGCTGGTGCGCACGGCCCGCAAGATCATGCAGGGTGAACTGCATTTGCCCGATTACGTGTTTCCGCCCGAACAGGCGGACCTGGCCAGCGACGCGTTCCCCAGCGAACCGATCACCATCATCGTGCCGACCAGCGCTGGCGGCGGCAACGACACCATGGCCCGCGTGCTCTCGCGCAAGCTGGGGCCCCAGCTCGGGCAAACCATCGCGGTGGACAACCGGGCCGGTGCCAACGGCAGCGTGGCGGCCGAATACGTCAAGGCCGCGCGCCCGGATGGCCACACCCTGATGTTCGGCTACATCGCCACGCACGGCATCAACCCGGTCATGCAGGAGGTCCGTTACGACCCGCTGGCGGACTTTGCCCCCGTGGGCCTGATTGGCCATTCGCCCAGTGTGCTGGTGGTGCGCGCCGGGCAGGGCCTGCACAGCGCCAGCGACCTGCTCGAGCAGCTGCGCGATCGGCCGCAGGCCATGAACTACGCCTCGGCCGGAGAGGGGACCGTGCCCCACCTGGCGGCCGAAATCCTGCTGGCCCGCCATGGCCTGGTGGCCGAAGGGGTGACACACGCCGGCGCGGCGCCCGCCCTCAATGCCCTGGTGCGGGGGCAGGCGCAGTGGATGGTGCCCAGCCTGTTCAGCGCCCTGCCTTACCTCAAGACCGGCAAGCTGGTGGCGCTGGCCGTGGCCGGCCAACAGAGGCTGCCGTCCTGGCCGCAGCTGCCGACCTTCGGTGAGCTGGGCCTGGAGGCGCTCGATTTGACCCAGTGGTATGGCTTGTTCGCGCCTGCCGGTACGTCACCATCGATCGTGGACAGCCTGAATGCGGCACTCAACAAGGTGCTGGCCGATGCAGAAACCGCCGAGCGTTTGCTGGCCGACGGGGTGCAGGTGCAAGCCCATTCCCCGCAGCAACTGGGTCGCCATGTGCAGTCGGAGTTGGCGCACTGGCGGCAGGTGCTCGATGGCCTGCGCGTTGCAGAGGCGGTGGACCTGGCCGCGTGATGGGCGCTTGTCGCCTTGGGACCGCCTGAGGCGCTGGGGCCGCCGCTCGACAGGGGCAGGCTTTCGGGCAACAATGGCGGCCTTTTAGGCGGCCTTATGGGCGGCACGCGCGCATGAAGATCGATTTCGACGGCCTGCAGGCATTCGTCACGGTGGCGGAACTGGGGGCCTTCAACAAAGCCGCTGACAAGCTGCACCTGACCCAGGCGGCCCTGAGCCGCCGCATCCAGAAGCTCGAGCACTACCTGGGCCTCAAGCTGATCGACCGCACCACGCGCCAGATGGCCCTCACGCCGGTCGGGCGCGATCTGCTGCCCAAGGCGCGTGCGCTGGTGCAGGACATGGCCAGCACCTTCGGCCAGCTCAAGGATGCTTCGAAAGCCGGCAAGGGCCACTTCACCCTGGCCTGCGTGCCCACGTTGGCGACCTCCGTGCTGCCGGTGCTGATCCGGCAGTACCGCGACCAGTTTCCGGGCAACCGCATCCGCCTGGTCGACGCCAGTGCCAGTGAAATCCGCGAGGCCGTGCTCGGCCACCAGGCCGAGCTGGGCATGACCGTGCAAGGGGTCAGGCACACCGATCTGGAAGAGACGGTGCTGTTTGAAGACCCCCTGATGTTCTATTGCCGCAGCACCCACCCGCTGAGCCAAAGGCCTTCGCTGACCTGGTCGGACATGGATCTGGACGATCTGATCGTGGTCAGCAGTTTCACCGGCACCCGCATCGTCATGAATTACCAGCTGGCCAAGAAAGGCATCGAGCTGCAGGGGCAGTACGAGGTCCAGCACCATGCCACCGCCCTCAACCTGGTGGCCGCCGGCGTGGGCTGCGCCATCATGCCGGCCACCACCTGCGGCGATGGCGATCGACCTGGCGTGGTGCGCATTGCGCTCAAGTCTCCGGTGGTGCGCCGAAAAATCGTGCTGGTGCGCCGCAAGGGCGCCACGCTCTCGCCCGCCGCGCAGGCGTTCAGCGACATTGTGTTGCGCATGGCCAAGGCCGGCATCCGCCCTTGAGCCGGCCCTGAACCGCCCGTGGGGTGCCGCAGGCGGGCCTGCCGATTATTTCGATAAACGAGATAGTCGGTAATATTTTTTCATTTGTCGTATCTTGCGGAATAGACCATACTCTGCGCCCGATGGGAGGAACTCGGACGTGAGCACGGATGTTTTGGTGATTGGCGGGGGCAATGCCGCCCTCTGTGCGGCCTTGATGGCGCGCGAGGCCGGGGCGAGCGTGCGGGTGTTGGAGGCGGCGCCCCGCGAGTGGCGCGGCGGCAATTCCAGCCACACCCGCAACCTGCGCTGCATGCACGATGCGCCCCAGGATGTGCTGGTGGACGCCTACCCCGAAGAAGAGTTCTGGCAGGACCTGCTCAAGGTCACCGGCGGTCAGACCGACGAGGCGCTGGCGCGGCTGGTGATCCGCCATTCGGCCACCTGCCGCCCCTGGATGACCCGCCATGGCGTGCGTTTCCAGCCTTCCTTGTCTGGCGCTTTGCACACCGCCCGCACCAATGCCTTCTTCATGGGCGGCGGCAAGGCGCTGATGAATGCCTACTACCGAAGCGCCGAACAGCTGGGTGTGCAGATCGACTACAACGCCGAAGTCGATGAGCTGGAGCTCGACGGGGGCCGTTTTGTCGCCGCCTGGGTGAGCCACAAGCAGCCCGACGGCCAGGTGCGGCGTGAGCGCGTCGAGGCGCGCAGCTGCGTGCTGGCCGCCGGCGGCTTCGAGTCCAACCGCGAGTGGCTGCGCCAGGCCTGGGGCCAGAACGAACGGGGCGAATACCCGGCCGACCAGTTCCTGATCCGCGGCACGCGCTTCAACCAGGGCACGTTGCTGCGCTTCATGATGGCGCAGGGGGCCGACATGATCGGCGACCCGACCCAGGCGCACATGGTGGCCATCGATGCGCGCGCGCCCCTGTACGACGGCGGCATTTGCACCCGCATCGATTGCGTCTCCCTGGGGGTGGTGGTCAACCGCGAGGCCCGCCGCTTTTACGACGAGGGCGAGGATTTCTGGCCCAAGCGCTATGCCATCTGGGGGCGCCTGGTGGCCCAGCAGCCCGGGCAGGTGGCGTATTCCATCATCGATGCCAAGGCCATCGGACGCTTCATGCCGCCGGTGTTCGAGGGCACGCAGGCCCAGACCCTGCCCGAGCTGGCGCGCCAACTCGGCCTGGACGAGGCGGTGTTCATGCAGACCCTCGACAGCTACAACGCGGCCTGCCGCCAAGGCACTTTTGACCACACTGTGCTGGACGATTGCCACACCGAGGGCGTCACACCGGCCAAGACCCACTGGGCGCGCCCCATCGACACGGCGCCGTTTTATGCCTATGCCGTGCGCCCGGGGGTGACCTTCACCTACCTGGGGCTCAAGACCGATGCCACGGCCGCCGTGCATTTTGGCGGGCGACCCAGCCCCAACCTGTTCGTGGCCGGCGAAATGATGGCGGGCAATGTGCTCGGCAAGGGCTACACCGCCGGGGTCGGCATGACCATTGGCACGGCCTTTGGCCGCATCGCGGGCACGTCGGCGGCACGCGCCGTGGGCGCCCCGGGCGCCGCGGGAGATTCAGCATGAACACTCTGACCACACTGACCGATCAAGCGCGCGCCCTGGCGCGCGGCGAAATGGGCGCGGCCGAAGCCGAAGTCGCCCGGCAACTGACCATCTGCAACGGCTGCCGCTATTGCGAGGGCTTCTGTGCGGTGTTTCCGGCCATGACCCGGCGCCTGTCCTTTGGCCCGGCCGAGGTCCATTACATGGCCAACCTGTGCCACAACTGCGGGGCCTGTCTGCACGCTTGCCAGTACGCACCGCCGCACGAATTCGCCATCAACATCCCGCGCGCCATGGCGCAGGTGCGTGGCAAGACCTACGCCGATTACGCCTGGCCGGCCCCCTTGGGCCAGCTCTACCGGCGCAATGGCCTGACCCTGTCGCTGGCCCTGGCGGCGGCGCTGGCCCTGTTCATTGGTCTGGCCGCCCGTGCGCCCGATGGGGCCGCCAATTTCTACGCCGTCTTCCCCCACAACTTTCTGGTGAGTCTGTTCGCGCCGGTCTTTCTGTTTGCGGTGCTGGCCCTGGCCCTGGGGGTGCGGCGCTTCTGGCAGGACATCGGGCCGGTCACCACCGGCGCCCCGGTCACCACGCCGGCGGCCGCAGAAGCCACCCACGATGTGCTGCGCCTCAAATACCTGGACGGCGGCCATGGCGAAGGCTGCAACAACGAGGACGACGCCTTCACCCACAGCCGCCGCCGGGCGCATCACCTGACCTTCTACGGCTTCATGCTGTGCTTTGCCGCCACCAGCGTGGCCACGGTGTACCACTATGTGTTCGGTTGGCAGGCGCCTTATGACCTGCCCAGCCTGCCCAAGCTGCTGGGGGCCGTGGGCGGGGTGATGTTGTGTGCGGGCACGCTGGGCTTGTTCCGGCTCAAGCTGCGCCGGCATCCGCTGCACGGCGATCCGGCGCAGCAGCCCATGGACTACGGCTTCATTGCCCTGCTCTTCCTCACCAGCGCCACCGGCCTGCTGCTGTGGGGCTTGCGCGGCCACGCCTGGATGCCCTGGGCCCTGTCGGTGCACCTGGGCTGCGTGATGGCGCTGTTTGCCACCTTGCCCTACAACAAATTCGCCCACGGCATCTTCCGCAGTGCGGCCCTGCTGCGTTTTGCGGTGGAAAAACGCCAGCCCAACCGGCTGGGTCTGGGCGGGGACTGAGCGCGTTCAGTCCGGCGCGATGGCGGCGTCGATGACGCCGCCGCCCAGGCAGACCTCGCCGTCGTAGAGCACGGCGCTCTGGCCCGGGGTGACGGCCCACTGGGCTTGCTCAAAGTCCAGCCCGAAAGCCGGCTGGGTGTGTCCGTCGGCGCTCGCCCGGAGCGTGCAGAGCGCGTCCGTCTGCCGGTAGCGCGTTTTGGCGGCGTAGCGGCCCGGCGCAGGCGGCACCCCGGCGCACCAGCTCGCGTCATCCGCCTGCAGTCCCTGCGAGAGCAGCCAGGGGTGGTCGTGGCCCTGCACCACCCAGAGGGTGTTCTTTTCAATGTCCTTGCGCGCCACGAACCAGGGCTGGTGTTCCCCTTGTCCTTTTTGCGCCCCCTTGGCCTTGATGCCGCCAATGCCCAGGCCCTGGCGCTGGCCGAGGGTGTAGAAGGACAGGCCCACATGGCGGCCGATCGTGCGCCCGCTCGGGTCTTTGATGGGGCCGGGCTCCTTGCGGATGTAGCGGTTCAGGAACTCGCGGAAGGGCCGCTCGCCGATGAAGCAGATGCCGGTCGAATCCTTCTTCTTGGCGTTGGGCAGGCCGATGTCTGCGGCCAGTCGGCGCACTTCGGTCTTGTGCAGCTCGCCCACCGGAAACAGGGTTTTGGCCAGCTGGGCCTGGTTCAGGCGGTGCAGGAAATAGCTCTGGTCCTTGGAGGGGTCCAGGCCCTTGAGCAGTTCGTGGCGGCCGGTGGCGGGGTTCAGGCGCACGCGGGCATAGTGACCCGTTGCGATCTTTTCTGCACCCAGGCGCATGGCGTGGTCCAGAAAGGACTTGAACTTGATCTCGGCATTGCACAGGATGTCGGGATTGGGCGTGCGCCCGGCCTGGTATTCACGCAGGAATTCGGCAAATACCCGGTCCTTGTACTCGGCGGCAAAGTTCACGTGCTCGATCTCGATGCCGACCACGTCGGCCACCGCGGCGGCATCCACAAAGTCGATGTTGGACGAACAGTATTCGCTGTCGTCATCGTCTTCCCAGTTCTTCATGAAAATGCCGACCACCTCGTGGCCTTGCTGCTTGAGCAGCCAGGCACTCACGGCGGAATCGACACCGCCGGACAGACCGACGACCACACGGCTTTTGGAAGACATGCCCCGATTATCCCCGGCCCACCGGGCCCGCACCCGGTGCGGCGGTCTTTGGGGATAATCCTTGGCTATGGCAGAAAACAGCATCTGGCGCCGCCGACTGAACCTGCTCCTGACCGACATCGGGCGGGGCATGTTTCTGGTGACCCACAGCGGCCTGGCCATGCTCGGCCTGGCTGCCGCTGCGCTGGTGCTGGCCCTGTGGTGGCATCCCGCCTGGCTGCACGCCGCCGAGCAAAGCGTTTTCAACTGGCTGCGCGAACGCAATGTGCTGGTCTCCTGGCTGCCCGAAAACGTGACCGAGCGGGCCCTGGCCATCGACCCCGCCCTGCTGCCGCCCGATCAGGCCGCCGTGGCCCACTGGCTGGCTGCCAAATACCGGGTGGCCCCGGAGCCGCTGGCGGCGCTGGTGGCCGAGGCCCATGCGGTCGCGCCCACGGTCAAGCTGCACGCCCACCTGATTCTGGCGGTGATGGCGATCGAGTCGAGCTTTCATCCCTATGTGCAAAGCCATGCGGGCGCCCAGGGCCTGATGCAGGTGATGGGCAAGGTCCATGCCGGCCGCTACGCGCCTTACGGTGGAGGCCAGGCGGCCTTTGAGCCGCTGGTCAATCTGCGTGTGGGCGCCGAGGTGCTGGCCGATGCCATCAAGCTCAAGGGCGGCTCGCTCGAGGATGGCTTGCGCTTTTACCTGGGCGGCGACGCGGTGACCGAAGACGGCGGCTATGTGGCCAAGGTGCAGGCCGAGCGCGCGCGGCTCGACCAGGTGGCCGCCGGCGTGAAGGTGCCCCAGTAGCAGCGGTCTCTGACCGCGATCACTGCCGTGCGAAGAAAACGCCGCTCATCACCAGACCGGTGGCGATCACCAGCAGCCGCACCCAGCGCGTGGGCAGCCTGCGCGCCAGGCGGGCGCCGGCCCAGCCGCCCGCGGTGGCCCAGAGCATCATCCACACGGCCTGCGGCCAGACGATGGCGCCTGCGGCGGCAAAGGCCATCACCGACAGCAGCGACAGCACAAAGGAATTGAGGTTCTTGAGGGCGTTGACCGTGTTCAGGCGCGATTCGCCGGTGAGGGTGTAGAGCGCCATCAGCAAAATGCCCAGGCCGCCATTGAAATAACCGCCGTAAATCGACACGGCCAGCAAACCCGGCTGACGCCAGCGCGCATGGCCCCCGCCGCCGCCCCAGCCCGCGATGCGGGGGCCGAGGGCAAAGAGCACGGTGGCCAGCAGGAGCAGCCAGGGCACCAGGCCCGCAAACACCCGGGCCGGGGTGACCAGCAACAGGCCGGCCCCCAGCAGGCCGCCCAGGGCCGCCAGACCGACCTCGCGCCGCAGCAGGGCGGCCGGCAGGCTGCGCAGTTCGGGCCGGAAGCCCAGCGTGCTGCCCAGGTAGCCGGGGCTGACCGCCATGGCGCTGGTGGCGTTGGCCGCCACCGGCGGCACACCCGCGAACACCAGGGCCGGAAAGGTCAGGAAGCTGCCGCCGCCGGCGATCGCATTGAGCACGCCCGCGGCGAAGGCGGCCGCGCCCGTGAGTGCCGGCAACTCGGGCCACAGGTCGGCGCTCATGCGCGCACCGGGCCGAGGCCGCAGACCGCCGCATCGGTGTAGATCAGGTCCAGCGGGTGCCGCTGGCCGGCCAGGTGGTCTTCGATGCAGCGCAGCACCAGCGGACTGCGGTGCCGCTGGCGGCTGGCGCGCACTTCCTCGGGCGTCATCCAGAGGGTGCGCACGATGCCCTGGTCCAGCCGGCGCCCCGCTTGTGCCGGGCCGAGCTCGCCGCCAAAGGCCAGGCGCAGGTAGGTCACGTCCTCGCCGGTGTGCTCGCGCTGAAAGCGCGAGAGGTAGACCCCCACCAGGTGGGTGGGCGTGAACAGGTGGGTGGTTTCTTCCAGCGCTTCGCGCGCGCAGGCCTGGGCCGGCGATTCGGCCGGATCGAGGTGGCCGGCGGGGTTGTTCAGGCGCAGGCCCTCGGGCGTGTGTTCTTCGATCAGCAGGTAGCGGCCATCGCGTTCGATGATGGCGGCCACGGTGACATTGGGTTTCCAGCGGGTGTCCATGGGGCGATTATCGGCAAGGCGGCCGGGCGGGCCCCGGCCCCCGGTCTGTCAGTCTGCCGTCAAGATCGGTTAAGCTGGAGCAATTCTTTTTTTGAGCAGAGAGCAAGGAGACATCCATGCAGACAGGTGAATCCGTCCGCGTGCCGCAACGCATTGGCGTGCCACGAGAGACCTTCCCGGGTGAAAAACGGGTGGCCACCGTGCCCGATGTGGTGGCCAAGCTGATCAAGCTGGGCTTTGCCGTGGTGGTCGAGCGCGGCGCCGGTGAACTGGCCGACCTGTCCGACGAGGCCTATGTGCAGGCCGGTGCCAGCATCGCCCCCGACGCCGCGGCACTCTGGAGCGCCAGCGACATCGTCTTCAAGGTGCGTCCGCCGACGGCCGACGAGGTGTCGCTCATGCACGCCGGTCAGACCCTGATCGGCTTTGTCTGGCCGGCGCAGAACCCCGACCTGATGCAGCAGCTGGCGGCCCGCCAGGTGACCGTGCTGGCCATCGACTGCCTGCCGCGCACGCTCAGCCGTGCGCAGAAGATGGACGCGCTGACCTCGATGGCCGGTGTCAGCGGTTACCGCGCCGTGGTCGAGGCGGCCAATGCGTTTGGCCGCTTTTTCAATGGCCAGATCACGGCGGCGGGCAAGGTGCCGCCGGCCAAGGTGTTCATCGCGGGCGCCGGTGTGGCTGGCCTGGCCGCGATTGGCGCGGCCGCGAGCCTGGGCGCCATCGTGCGCGCCAACGACACCCGCGCCGAGGTGGCCGACCAGGTGGTTTCGCTGGGCGGCGAATTCGTCAAAGTGGACTACGAAGAGGAAGGCTCGGGCGGCGGCGGTTACGCCAAGGTCATGAGCGAAGGCTTCCAGGCCGCGCAGCGCGAGATGTATGCGCAGCAGGCCAAGGAGTGCGACATCATCATCACCACCGCGCTGATCCCTGGCAAACCCGCCCCGCGCCTGATCACCGCCGAGATGGTCCGGAGCATGAAGCCCGGCAGCGTCATCGTCGACATGGCGGCCGAGCAGGGCGGCAATTGCGAACTGACCGAGCCGGGCCAGGCCGTGGTCAAACACGGCGTGACCATCGTTGGTTACACGGATCTGGCCTCGCGCATGGCGCGGCAATCCTCCACGCTCTACGGCACCAACCTGTTCCGTCTGACCGAGGAGCTGTGCAAGACCAAGGACGGCGTGATCAACGTCAATATGCAGGATGACGCGATCCGCGGCCTGACGGTGATCAAGGACGGCGAAATCACCTGGCCGGCCCCGCCCTTGCCCGCTGCCGCGCCCAAGCCCGCCGCCAAAGCGGTGGTCGCCACCGACAAGAAGAGCGCGCACAGCCATGGCAGCAGCGGCCCCATGCCCGCCAAAACGCTGGCCCTGGTGTTCGGGCTGGGGGCCCTGGCGTTCTGGGCGATTGGCGCCTATGCGCCCGCCGCCTTCCTGGGCCACTTCACCGTGTTCGTGCTGGCCTGCTTCATCGGCTACATGGTGGTGTGGAATGTGACGCCCGCGCTGCACACGCCGCTGATGAGCGTGACCAACGCCATCTCCAGCATCATCGTGATCGGTGCGCTGGTGCAGATCCTGCCGCCCGAGGCCGGCACCAACGGTCGCCCCGACGCGCTGATCCAGTGGATGGCCTTCGCCGGCATCGTGCTGACCGCCATCAACATGTTCGGTGGCTTTGCCGTGACCCGCCGCATGCTGGACATGTTCCGTAAATAAATAACTTCGGGGACAGATCTTTAGCTCTGTCCCCGACCGATTAACTGAGGGGCGGATCTTCAGCTCTGTCCCCGACCGACTAACTGAAGGGACAGATTTTCAGCTCTGTCCCCGATGGATCAAGACAAACCGCAAGGAATTTCAACCATGTCCCAGAGCCTCATTTCTGCCAGCCTGGCCACGGTGGCCTACCTGGGCGCTGCCATTCTGTTCATCCTGAGCCTCGGCGGCCTGTCCAACCCGGAAACCTCGCGGCGGGGCAACCTCTACGGCATCGTGGGGATGACGCTGGCGGTGCTGGCCACCATCGTGGGCCCGCGCGTGGCGGCGGCCGGCATCCCCTGGATCATCGGCGCGCTGGTGATCGGCGGCGGCATTGGCCTGTACGCGGCCCGGACCGTCAAGATGACCCAGATGCCCGAACTGGTCGCGCTGATGCACAGCCTGGTCGGCCTGGCCGCCTGTCTGGTGGGCTTTGCCAGCTATGTGGACACGTCCATCGCCTACACCGGCGCCGAGAAAATCATCCACGAGGTCGAGATCTACGTCGGCATCCTGATCGGGGCGGTGACCTTCTCCGGTTCGCTGATCGCCTTTGGCAAGCTCAACGGCAAGATCGGCGGCAAGCCGCTGCTGCTGCCCGCACGCCACTGGCTCAACCTGCTGGCCCTGCTGGTGGTGATCTGGTTTGGCGGTGAGTTCGTGCGTGCCGACAGCGTGGCCGCCGGCATGGTGCCGCTCCTGGTGATGACGGTGATTGCGCTGCTGTTTGGCATCCACATGGTCATGGCCATTGGCGGTGCCGACATGCCGGTGGTGGTGTCCATGCTCAACAGCTATTCGGGCTGGGCCGCCGCGGCCACCGGCTTCATGCTGGGCAACGATCTGCTGATCGTCACCGGCGCGCTGGTGGGCTCTTCGGGCGCCATCCTGTCCTACATCATGTGCAACGCGATGAACCGCAACTTCATCAGCGTGATCGCCGGTGGCTTTGGTGGCGGGGCGCCGGCCCCGGCCAAGGGCGACGGTGCCGCCGCCGAGCCGCAGGGCGAGGTGGTGCCGGTGAGTGCCGCCGAGACCGCCGAGCTGCTGCGCGAGGCCAAGAGCGTGATCATCGTGCCGGGCTACGGCATGGCCGTGGCACAAGCCCAGCACACCGTCAACGAGATCGTCAAAACCCTGCGCGACAAGGGCGTGACGGTGCGCTTTGGCATCCACCCGGTGGCCGGGCGCATGCCGGGCCACATGAACGTGTTGCTGGCCGAAGCCAAGGTGCCGTATGACATCGTGCTGGAGATGGACGAGATCAACGACGACTTCGGCGACACCGACGTGGCCATGGTGATCGGCGCCAACGACATCGTCAACCCTGCCGCGCAGGACGACCCGACCAGCCCGATTGCCGGCATGCCGGTGCTCGAAGTCTGGAAGGCCCGCACCTCCATCGTCATGAAGCGCTCGATGGCCAGCGGCTATGCAGGCGTGGACAACCCCTTGTTCTACAAAGACAACAACCGCATGCTGTTTGGCGACGCCAAGAAGATGCTCGACGAGGTGCTCGGTGCCCTCAAGGGCTGAGCGCCGCCGTTGTTTCCGCCAGCCGACCCGGGGGCCGAAAGGCCCCCGGGTTTTTTGTGCTCGCACGCGCTGCGCGCGCCGGCTTTTTCGGCGAAAACCCTGACGCGTGCGTGTCAGTTTTCTGTCAGATGTCAGGTAGACTGAAACCCATGCAGACCCCCCATTCGCACTCTGAACGCTTGTGGCTGGGCAGTTACCCCGAAGGTGTGCCCGCCGACATCGACCCGGACCAGTACAGCTCTCTGGTGGCCCTGATGGAGGAGAGCTTCGCCCGGTATGCCGACCGCACGGCCTACAGTTTCATGGGCAAGGGCCTGAGCTACCGCCAAACCGATGAAGAGAGCCTGGCGCTGGCCGCTTACCTGCAGTCGCTCGGACTCGCCAAGGGCGACCGTGTGGCGATCATGATGCCCAATGTGCCGCAGTACCCGGTTGCCGTGGCGGCCATTTTGCGTGCCGGCTTTGTGGTGGTGAACGTCAACCCCCTCTACACCCCGCGCGAGCTCGAGCACCAGCTGCGGGATTCCGGGGCCAAGGCCATCGTCATCATCGAGAACTTTGCCGCGACACTGGAAAAGTGCATCGCCAGCACGCCGGTGCAGCATGTGGTGCTGGCCAGCATGGGCGACCGGCTGGGCTGGCTCAAGGGCGCGCTGGTCAACCATGTGGTGCGCAAGGTCAAGAAGCTGGTGCCCGCCTTCCACCTGCCGCAGGCCGTGCGTTTCAACGAGGCCCTCGCGCGCGGGCGTCGCCTGCCCGTCACCCGGCCGGTGCTGGGCCCGCAAGACATCGCCCTGCTGCAGTACACCGGCGGCACGACCGGGGTTTCCAAGGGTGCCGTCCTGCTGCACCGCAATGTCATTGCCAACCTCCTGCAGTCGGAGGCCTGGAACGAACCGGTCATGAAGCGCATCCCGGAGGGCGAGCAACCGACCTCGGTCTGTGCCTTGCCGCTCTATCACATCTTCGCCTTCACGGTGAACATGATGCTGTCCATGCGCACCGGCGGCAAAACCATCCTGATCCCCAACCCGCGCGATCTGCCGGCGGTGATCAAGGAACTCTCGCGCCACACCTTCCACAGCTTTCCGGCGGTCAACACGCTTTTCAACGGGCTGGCCAACCACCCGGATTTCGACAAGGTCGACTGGTCCCATCTGAAGGTGTCGGTGGGCGGGGGCATGGCCGTGACCGGCAGCGTCGCCAAACTCTGGCTGGAGAAAACCGGCTGCCCCATCTGCGAGGGCTATGGCCTGTCGGAAACCAGCCCTTCGGCCAGCTGCAACCCGGTCACCACCACGGACTTCAGCGGCAGCATCGGCGTCCCGCTGCCCAGCACCTGGATGAAGATCGTGGACGACGAGGGCCGGGACCTGCCGCAGGGACAGACCGGCGAGATCGCCATCCGGGGGCCACAGGTCATGGCCGGTTACTGGCAGCGGCCCGACGAAACCGCCAAGGTCATGACGGCCGATGGCTATTTCAAGTCGGGCGATGTGGGCCGCATGGACGAACGCGGTTTCTTCAAGATCGTCGACCGCAAGAAGGACATGATCCTGGTCAGCGGCTTCAACGTCTACCCCAACGAGGTGGAAGAGGTGGCTTCGGCCTGCCCGGGTGTGCTCGAATGCGCCGCCATCGGTGTGCCCGACGAAAAAACCGGCGAGGCGGTCAAGCTGGTGGTGGTGCGCAAGGACCCGGCCCTGTCTGCCGAGCAGATCCAGGCCTTCTGCCGCGACCAGCTCACGGCCTACAAGGTGCCGCGCCTGATCGAGTTCCGCAGCGAGTTGCCCAAGACGCCGGTGGGCAAAATCCTGCGGCGGGAGTTGCGCCAGCCGAGCTGAGCCCGACGCCCGGAGACTGCGGGGCGGCCCTCTGGCCGCTTTTTGTTTTTTTGGAGATGCCTGTGACCCCCGCTTCTGAAGCCCCGATTGGCCTGATGGGCGCCCTGCACGAAGAGCTCGCGCTCGTGCTGCAGGCCATGCCCGATGAGCAGCGCGTGCGCGTGGCTGGGCGCGACTTCTGGCAAGGCCACTGGCAGGGCCGACCGGTGGTGGCGGTGCTCTCGCGCATCGGCAAGGTGGCGGCTGCGACCACGGCGACGGCGCTGATCGAGCGCTTCGGGGTGCAAAGCATCGTCTTCACTGGCGTGGCGGGCGGCCTGGGCGAGGGCGTGCGCGTGGGCGATGTGGTGCTGGCGGAGGCTTTGGTGCAGCACGACATGGACGCCTCGCCCCTGTTCCCGCGCCATGAGGTGCCGCTGTACGGGCGAAGCCGCTTTGCGGCCGACGTGGCGCTGTCCCAAGCGCTGGCGCAAGCCGCCCAGCAGGTGCTGGCGCAGGTGGGCACGCATGTGGGGGCAGCGGCGGTGGCGGCGTTTGGTTTGCATGCACCGCGCCTGCACACCGGTCTGATCGCCAGCGGCGACCGCTTTGTCTCGACCGCGGCCGAATCCCGCGCGCTGCGCCAGGCCTTGCCCGAGGCGCTGGCGGTCGAGATGGAGGGCGCGGCCGTGGCCCAGGTGTGTGCCGACTACGGCGTGCCGTTTGCGGCGCTGCGCACGGTGTCGGATCGGGCAGACGACGATGCGCATGCCGACTTCAGCCGCTTCATCCGCGAGGTGGCCAGCCGCTACAGCCTGGCGATGCTGTCGGCCTGGCTCGGGCGAGAGGCCTGAGGCCGGCCCCGCCGTCAGTGCCTCACTTGAGCCAGCCGCGCCGACGGAAGTACCACATCGGCACCACCGCGCTGGCCACCATCAGCACGATGGCCATCGGGTAGCCCCAGGTCTGGTGGAGCTCCGGCATGTACTGGAAGTTCATGCCGTAGATGCTGGCGATCAGCGTGGGCGGTAGCAGGGCCACACTGGCCACCGAGAAGATCTTGATGATCTTGTTCTGGTTGATGTTGATGAAACCGACGGTGGCATCCATCAGGAAGTTGATCTTGTCGAACAGGAAGGCGGTGTGCGAGTCCAGCGAGTCGATGTCGCGCAGGATCTGCCGCGCCTCTTCGAACTGCTCGGCGTTGAGCATCTTGCTGCGCATCATGAAGCTGACCGCGCGGCGCGTGTCCATGACGTTGCGGCGGATGCGGCCGTTCAAGTCTTCCTGGCGGGCGATCGCACCCAGCACCTCGCCGGCGAGCTCGTCGGTCACATCGCCCGAGAGCACCAGCGTGCTGGCTTTTTCGAGTTCGTCGTAAATGCCTTCGAGCGTGTCGGCCGAGTACTCGGCGTCGGCGTCAAACAGCTTGAGCAGCACTTCCTTGGCGTCTTCGATCAGGCCCGGTGCGCGGCGCGCGCGCATGCGCAGCAGGCGAAATACCGGCACGTCCTCGTCGTGGATCGAAAACAGCACGCCGCGGCTGCGCAAATCGGTGTTGTGCTGGTTGAGGATGAAGGCGCAGCGCACGGTGCGTGGCTCGTCCTCGTCGGCGATCAGAAAGTCCGAGCGGATGTGCAGCTCGCCGTTGTCTTCTTCATAAAAGCGCGCCGATTCCTCGATGTCCTCGTCCATCGCGTCTTCGGGGATGGACAGGCCGTAGTACTGCTTGATCCAGCGTTTTTCCTCGACCGTGGGCGATTCGAGGTCGACCCAGATGGGCTGGAAACGGGAGAGCTCTTCCAGGGATTCGATTTCTTCCTGGAAGAGGCGGCCGTTGACGAGGGTGAAGATGTTGAGCATGTCAGGGCTCCTGGAGGGCCTAAAGCCGGATGTTCAAAAGGGGCGGCAGGGGGGTTGCGGGTGCTTTCGAACGTCAGGCGGATGCTCATGCGTTCGAAAGCTAGCGACTCGGGCAGCTTTCCATGTCGTGTACTCGTTTAAAAGGATGGGCGGATTATCGCACTGGCCCGCCCCCCTTTGGCTGGCGAGCGGCGGCGTGGCCAGCTTGCTGACCGGGCGCTGGATCGGCCGCTGTGGGGCTGGCGGCCTTGGTGGCGGGTTTCGCAGGTGCGGGTGCACGGCGGAGGCACTTCGCCACGATAGCAGCCCCGGCGGCCCTTGCCAAGCCAGCCCCGGGGTTTTCCAGGGGATGTGACGGAAAAGCTTGCGCTGCCTGCCGCGTGGGCGCATAGTGGTTCGCAGCACCCACCCCATTCGCAGGCGGGCTGCACGAACCCTGCCGTCGCCGGAGGGACCTGCGAACAACCCATCACTGGAGGACAAACATGAACCTGACGATCAGTGGTCACCACCTTGAAGTCACCCCCGCCCTGCGCAGCTACGTGACCGGCAAGCTCGATCGCATCACCCGGCACTTTGACCAGGTGGTGGATGTCAAGGTGCTGTTGACGGTGGAAAAGCAGAAGGAAAAGGAAAAGCGCCAGCGCGCCGAGTGCAACATCCACGTCAAGGGCAATGACCTGTTTGCCGAGAGTGCCCACGAAGACCTGTACGCGGCGGTGGACGAACTCATGGACAAGCTCGACCGCCAGGTGGTCCGGCACAAGAACCGGCTGACCGAGCACCACCATGAGGCGCCCAAACGCATGATGTGAGCGTCCTGCGCCCAGAAAAAGGCTGCTTTGGCAGCCTTTTTTCATGGATACCTGTCCAAAACGACAGGTGCTGCGTTCTGGACAAAATTTCTCACGAAGCGGGGCTGCCGGGTGCATAATCCGCCCTCGACCATGAATCGTCTCGCGTCCATCCTGCCCGTTGCCCAGGTTCTTGTGGGGGTTGAAGCCACCAGCAAGAAGAGGGCATTTGAAGAAGCCGGCTTGCTTTTCGAGAACCTGCACGGCCTCTCGCGTGCGCTGGTGACGGACAGCCTGTTCGCCCGCGAGCGCCTGGGTTCTACCGGCCTGGGCCATGGCGTGGCCATCCCGCATGGGCGCATCAAGGGGCTCAAGGCCCCGATGGCCGCGGTCTTCCAGCTGGCCCAGCCCATCGGTTTCGATGCGCCGGACGAGCAACCGGTCAACCTGCTGATCTTCCTGCTGGTGCCCGAAGCGGCCACGCAGAAGCACCTGGAAATCCTCTCCGAGATCGCCGAGTTGCTCAGCGACAGCGCGCTGCGCGAGAACATCAAGGGCAGCGGCTCCCAGCAGGGGCTGCACCAGCTGATCGCCCAGTGGCGCTCGGCGCAGACCGTCTGACTTCCCACCCCCACACCCGGACCACATGAAACCCACCGTGGTCAGTGCCGACGTCCTCTTTGAGGACCACCGTGCCCAGCTCAAATGGCAGTGGGTTGCTGGTCTGGGTGCCTCCGAGCGCCGCTTCGACGAAGTGGCGGTGCGCGAAGCCACCTCGGGCGCAGACCTGGTGGGCTACCTCAACTACATCCACCCCTACCGTGTGCAGATCCTGGGCGCGCGCGAGGTGGCCTACCTCACCAACTCGACCCCCGAGGACTGTGCCCGGCGCATCGCCCGCATCGTCACCCTGGAGCCGCCGGTGCTGGTGCTTTCGGACGGTCAGGCGGCGCCTGAGGCGCTGCTGTCGATGTGCGAGCGGGCCCAGATCCCGATGTTTGCCACCAAGGAGTCCTCGGCCTTCGTCATCGACGTGCTGCGCGCCTACCTGTCCAAGCATTTTGCCGAGCGCACCACCATGCACGGTGTGTTCATGGACATCCTGGGGCTGGGGGTGCTGATCACGGGCGAGTCGGGTCTGGGCAAGAGCGAGCTGGGGCTGGAGCTGATTTCGCGCGGCAACGGGCTGGTGGCTGACGACGCGGTCGACCTTTACCGCATCAACCAGACCACCATCGAGGGCCGCTGCCCCGACCTGCTGCAGAACCTGCTGGAAGTGCGTGGCATCGGTCTGCTCGACATCCGGGCCATCTTTGGCGAGACCGCGGTGCGCCGCAAGATGCGCCTCAAGCTCATCGTGCACCTGGTGCGCAGGGAAACGCTGGAGCGGGAGTACGACCGCCTGCCGGCCGAACCCCTGACCCAGGACGTGCTGGGCATCCCGGTGCGCAAGGCCGTCATCCAGGTGGTGGCCGGTCGCAACATCGCCGTGCTGGTGGAAGCTGCGGTGCGCAACAGCATCTTGCAGATGCGTGGCATCGACACTTTTCAGGAATTCATGGAGCGCCAGCGCCGCGCCATGGAGTGAGGCCGCCCGGCTCAGCCTTGCCGATGGGGGCAGGGTCTGCGCGTGCAGTGGGCATACAGGCTGAGCGCGTGGTCGGCAATCTCGAAGCCCTTGGCCTGGGCAACGGCCTGCTGGCGGGCCTCGATTTCGGGGTCGTAGAACTCCTCCACCCGGCCGCAATCGAGGCACACCATGTGGTCGTGGTGCTGCCCCTCGTTGAGTTCGTACACCGCCTTGCCGCTTTCAAAATGGTTGCGGTGCAGGATGCCGGCCTGCTCGAACTGCGTCAGCACCCGGTAGACGGTGGCCAGACCGATGTCGGCACCGCTTTGCAAGAGGTGGCGGAACACGTCTTCGGCCGTCATGTGGCGCTGCACGCCGCCCTGGAAAACCTCCAGGATTTTCAGGCGCGGCACGGTGGCCTTGAGGCCGCTGTTCTTGAGGTCGTCGATCTGCATGGGGCTCTCGGCTGGGGGGAGGTCAGGCGGCAGGCGGACCGCTACAATGCCCCGATGATATCGGCCTGCCTTTCACCATGACCGCTTTGTCGACGATTCGCCTGATTTTGACGGCCTGTGTCCCGATCCTGGTGGCCTCGCTGTCGGGCTGTGCCGTGCCCCGCGCGGTCAGCAGCGACACCTTCAAGCCCTACGAGCCGGACCGGGTGCAGGGCAATTTTGTTTCGCGTGAACAGCGCCAGTTCCTGCAGCTGGGCATGACCCGGGCACAGGTGCGCGATGTGCTGGGCACGCCGCTGGTCACCAGCGTCTTCCACGAGGACCGCTGGGACTACGCCTTCTCGATTCGCCGCCAGGGTGTGCCCCCCCAGCAGTTCCGGCTGACCCTGCTTTTCAGCAACGACGTGCTGGCCCGCATCGAAGGCGATGAACTGCCCAGCGAGGCCGAATTCGCGCAGCGGCTCAGCCGCACCCGTCCGGCGGGCAAGGCCCCCGCGCTCGAAGCGACCGAGGAGCAGTTGCGTCAATTCCCTGCACGCCGGGCGCCTGCCACGCCGGCGGGTTCGCCACCGGCCTTGCCGGCCAATTACCCGCCGCTGGAGTCGGCGCCCCGCTGAGTGCCTGGCGCTGCGGGCGCCACCCTTTCAGACCGAACTGACGCCATGACCGCTTCCGCCTCCACCTCTCCCCTGGACATCGCTGTGGCCGGTGCCACTGGCCGCATGGGCCACATGCTGATCGAGGCCATTGTGGCCACCGACGACTGCCGCCTGTCTGGCGCCCTCGACATCGCGGCCAGCCCGGCCCAGGGGCAGGACGCCGCCGCCTGGCTGGGCAAGACCTCGGGCGTGCGGGTCACCAGCGATCTGCGCGCCGGGCTCCAGGGTTCGCAGTTCCTGATCGACTTCACCCGCCCCGAGGGCACGATGGCGCACCTGCAGGTCTGCCGCGAGCTGGGGGTCAAGGCGGTGATCGGCACCACCGGTTTTTCGGAGGCGCAAAAAGCCGAGATCGCCGAAATCGCCAAGGACACGGCCATCGTCATGGCGCCCAACATGAGCGTGGGGGTGAACGTCACCCTCAAGCTGCTGCAGATGGCCGCGCAGGCGCTGGCCACCGGCTACGACATCGAAATCATTGAGGCCCACCACCGCCACAAGGTCGATGCCCCCAGCGGCACCGCCCTCAAGATGGGCGAGGTGATCGCCGAAGCCATCGGGCGCGACCTGAAAGAATGCGCCGTGTACGAGCGCTACGGCCACACCGGCGAGCGTGACCCCTCCACCATCGGTTTCTCCACCATCCGCGGTGGCGACATCGTGGGCGACCACACGGTCTTGTTTGCCGGCACCGGCGAGCGCATCGAGGTCACCCACAAATCGTCGAGCCGGGCCACCTACGCCCAGGGCAGCTTGCGTGCGGTGCGCTTCCTGGCCGGGCAGCAGCGCGGCCTGTTCGACATGTTCGATGTCCTGAACCTGCGCTGACCCCATGAGCCTGGCCGAATTCTGGTTGCACAGCGACGCCTTCAACCGGTTCCTGGCCTTGGTGTTGCTGGCGCTGTCGGTGGCCAGCTGGGTGGTCATCTTCTGGAAGTGGCGTCTGCTGGCCCGTGTGCAGGCCGACCTGCCGCGCAGCGTGGCCGCCTTCTGGCAAGCCCCCCACCTGGCCGCGGCCCGCGAGCAGCTGCCGGCCTTTGACCGCGACCGCAGCCTGCTGCCCCTGATCGAGGCCGCCGAGCAGCCCCTGAGCGGGACGCTCGCCGGTGCCGGTCTGCGCCACGAACAACTCACCCGCACCCTGCGCGACGCCCTGCATGGGGTGCTGCGCCGCTTGCAGTGGGGCCAGACGCTGCTGGCCACGGCCGGCTCGATCTCGCCCTTTGTGGGTCTACTGGGCACCGTCTGGGGCATCTTCAACGCCTTGACCGACATGGCCGAAGCGGGCCAGCTGACCGTCTACAAGATCGCCGGTCCGGTGGGTGAGGCCCTGGTCATGACCGCTTTTGGCCTGGGCGTGGCCATCCCGGCGGTGCTGGGCTACAACCTGCTGGGCCGCCGCATCGGCGAGATCGAGGCCGAACTCGAAGGCTTTGCCCACGACCTGCGCGGCCTGCTGGCCGGCAAGGACTGAGCGCCATGGCCTTCGGCCGTCTCGAGCGCCGCCCCACCGCCCCGCCGATGAGCGAGATCAATGTCACGCCGCTGGTGGATGTGATGCTGGTGCTGCTGGTGATTTTCATGCTCACAGCGCCACTGCTGACCAGCGCCATCCGCCTGGACCTGCCGCAGGCCGAGGGGCTGCAGTCGGGCGAGGCCCCGCAGTCGGTGACGGTGGTCATGGACGCCAAGGGGCAGCTGTTTTTCAATGACAAGCCGGTGGATGCGGCGGCGCTGGCCCTGCAGTTGGAAGCCGTCGCCCGCCGTAACCGGGACACCGAGGTCCAGCTGCGGGTCGACGAAGCCGTGCCTCACGGGCAGGTGGTGGTGCTGATGGGCGCCGCCCAGAAAGCCGGTTTGTCCCGCATCGGGTTCGTGGCGCAGCCGGCGCCCCGTTGATTTTTCGTCGTTGGGGCAGGTCTGGGCTGGGGCGGGGGCAAGGCGCCTCGTCGCAAGCTCAATGTCGCCGCCTTGCCCCCGCCCCAACCCAGACCGTTGAGCGGATGCGAAAAATCTGCAAACACCTCCAGCGCTGAGCGAGGGGTAAGCGCCGCCTGACGTATTGAGCCTGCGACGAGGAAGGCGGCGCTTACCCCTCGCTCTGCGCCGCCCGAGACGCAAAAACCGCCAGAGCCGCGACATCTGGCCGCCTACAATTGAGACCATCATGCAAGACAAGTACAGCCACCTCGACGTCGAAGCCGCCGCGCAGGCCCGCTGGGCGTCCCGTGACGCCTACCGCGTCAGCGAAGACCAGAGCAAAAAGAAGTTCTACGCCTGCTCCATGCTGCCCTACCCCAGCGGCAAGCTGCACATGGGCCATGTGCGCAACTACACCATCAACGACATGCTCACGCGCAGCCTGCGCATGAAGGGCTTCAACGTGCTCATGCCCATGGGCTGGGACGCGTTTGGCCTGCCGGCTGAAAATGCCGCGCTCAAAAACGGCGTGCCCCCGGCCAAATGGACGTACGAGAACATCGCGTACATGAAAAAGCAGATGCAGGCGATGGGCTTGGCGATCGACTGGTCGCGCGAAGTCGCCACCTGCGACCCGAGCTACTACAAGTGGAACCAGTGGCTGTTCCTCAAGATGCTCGAAAAAGGCATCGCCTACCGCAAGACCCAAATCGTCAACTGGGACCCGGTGGACCAGACCGTGCTGGCCAACGAGCAGGTCATTGACGGCAAGGGCTGGCGCACCGGCGCGCCGGTGGAAAAGCGCGAGATCCCGGGCTACTACCTGAACATCACCGCCTATGCGCAGGAGTTGCTCGACCATGTGCAGATTGGCAACGACAAGGCCACGCTGGACGGCTGGCCCGACAAGGTCCGCCTGATGCAGGAGAACTGGATCGGCAAGAGCGAGGGCGTGCGTTTTGCATTCCCGCACAGCATCCAGGGGGCCGACGGCGCGCTGATTGGCGAGGGCAAGCTGTATGTCTTCACCACCCGCGCCGACACCATCATGGGCGTGACCTTCTGCGCCGTGGCGGCCGAGCACCCGCTGGCGCTGCACGCGGCGGCCAGCAACCCAGCACTGGCCGCCTTCCTCGAAGAATGCAAGACCGGCGGCACCACCGAGGCCGAATTGGCCACGCAAGAGAAGAAGGGCATGCCCACCGGCTTGTTCGTGACGCACCCCCTTACCGGGGCGCAGGTCGAGGTCTGGGTGGGCAATTACGTGCTCATGGGCTATGGCGACGGCGCCGTGATGGGCGTGCCGGCGCACGACGAGCGCGATTTTGCGTTTGCCCTGAAGTACCAGTTGCCTATCAAACAGGTGGTGGGTGTGGTGCCGGCCGCATCGGGGCCAGCCTCCGGCTCGTCCGTCGCGCGCTCCGATTCCTCACCGAAGGCAGACCCCGATGCAGCCTCCCGGGTGTTCGATGCGACGGCTTGGGCCGAGTGGTATGCGACCAAGGATGGCGTGTGCGTCAACTCCGGTGAACTTGACGGGCTGGGCTACAAAGCCGCCGTCAACAAGGTCGCCGAACTTCTGGCCGCCAAGGGGCTGGGCGAGAAGAAGACCACCTGGCGTCTGCGCGACTGGGGCATCAGCCGCCAGCGTTACTGGGGCACGCCGATCCCGATCATCCATTGCGACGAGCACGGCGCCGTGCCGGTGCCCGAGAAAGACCTGCCGGTCGTGCTGCCGCAGGACTGCATCCCCGACGGCTCGGGCAACCCGCTGCACAAGCACGAGGGCTTCCACGCGGGCGTGACCTGCCCGGTGTGCGGCAAACCGTCCCGCCGCGAGACCGACACCATGGACACTTTTGTGGACTCGTCCTGGTACTTCATGCGCTATTGCGACCCGACCAACGACGAGGCCATGGTGGCTGGCGGAGCGGATTACTGGATGCGGGACCAGAACCATGCCCCTGGCGGCAGCGGCATGGACCAATACATCGGCGGCATCGAGCACGCCATCCTGCACCTCTTGTACGCCCGCTTCTGGACCAAGGTCATGCGCGATCTGGGTCTGGTCAAGGTCGACGAGCCCTTCAGCAAGCTGCTCACGCAGGGCATGGTGCTCAACCACATCTATTCGCGCCGCACCGCCAAGGGCGGCAAGGACTATTTCTGGCCGCACGACGTCGAGCATGTGCTGGACGAGGGCGGCAAGATCATCGGCGCCCGCCTCAAGAACGAAGCCGACAGTGGCGATGGCCGCCTGCCCGTGGGCACGCCGATCGACTACGAGGGCGTGGGCACCATGTCCAAGTCCAAAAACAACGGGGTGGACCCGCAGGACCTGATCGAGCGCTACGGCGCCGACACCGCGCGCCTGTACACCATGTTCACCGCGCCGCCCGAAGCCACGCTGGAGTGGAACGACGCGGCGGTGGAAGGCAGTTACCGCTTCTTGCGCCGGGTGTGGAACTTTGCTTTCAAACACCACGCGCTGCTGCGCTCGGCCACGGGCCAGGACCTGAGTCAGGCCGCCTTGGGCGATGCGGCCAAAGCCCTGCGCCGCGAGATGCACCTGGTGCTCAAGCAAGTGGGTTACGACTACGAGCGCATGCAATACAACACCGTGGTGTCCGGTTGCATGAAGCTGCTCAACGCGCTGGAAGACTTCAAGCCCGATGGCAGCGTGGGTGACACCGCCGCCCTGTGCGAAGGCGTTTCGCTGTTGATGCGCATGCTCTACCCCGCCTGCCCGCACATCACCGATGCCATCTGGCAAGAACTCGGCTACGCCAAGGTCGCTGGCGAGTTGCTCGATGCACCCTGGCCCACCGTGGACGAGTCGGCCCTGCAACGCGATGAAATCGAACTCATGCTGCAGGTCAACGGCAAGCTGCGTGGCTCGATCCTCGTGCCCGCCAGCGCCGACAAGGCCCAGATCGAGCAGATCGCGCTGGCCAGCGAGGCCTTTGCCAAGGCAGCCCAGGGCGCTGCAGCCAAGAAGGTCATCGTGGTGCCGGGGCGCCTGGTGAACGTGGTGGCCTGAGGTGCAAGGCCGTCGCCTGTTCTTGCTGGGTGGGGTGGCCGCGGCCCTGACGGGCTGCGGATTCCAGCTGCGCCAGACGGGCGACTACCCCTTCAAGACGGTGTACGCGGGCTTTTCGACCGCCACCCCCCTGGGGGCGGAGCTTAGCCGCCAGCTGCGCGGAACCGGCCGCATCGAGCTGTTGACCGAGGCCCCCCAGGCCCAAAAAGCCGAGGTGATCCTGGACATCCTGCAGGAGCAGCGCCAGCGCGCGGTGGTGGGCACCAACGCCTCGGGGCAGGTGCGCGAACTGCAGTTGCGCTTGACGGTGACCTTCCGCCTGCGCACGCCCGAAGGCATCGAATGGGTCGAGCCGACGGAGATCTACCAGCAGCGTGACCTGAGCTTCAATGAAACCGCCGCGCTGTCCAAGGAGATCGAGGAGGCGATGCTTTACCGCGACATGGTGGGCGACGTCGTGCAGCAGATCGTGCGCCGCCTCTCCCGCCTCAAACCCCCGGTGGTCCGCTGAGCCATGCAGCTGGCGCTGGCCCAACTGAACGCGCACCTGCAAAAAGGCCTGCGCAGCCTCTACACCCTGCACGGTGACGAACCCTTGCTGCTGCAGGAAGCGGCCGATGCGATCCGCGCCGCCGCCCGGGCCCAGGGCTACACCGAGCGCACGGTGCACACCGTGGCGGGCGCCCATTTCGACTGGAGCGAGGTGCTGGCCGCGGGCAGCAGCCTGAGCCTGTTTGCCGACCGGCAGATCGTGGAGGTCCGCATCCCCACGGGCAAGCCCGGCAAGGACGGCAGCGCTGCCATCCAGCAGCTGGTGGCGCAGGCGCAGGGCAACGACGCGACGCTCACGCTCTTCATGCTGCCACGGCTGGACTTCGCCACCCGCAAGGGCGCCTGGTTCGGCGCGCTCGAGGGTGGGGGCGTGGTCGTCCAGCTCGAAGCCGTCGAGCGCGCCGCCTTGCCGCAGTGGATCGCCCAGCGCCTGCAGCAGCAGGGCCAGCATGTGGCGGCGGGCGAAGAAGGGCAGCGCACGCTGCAATTTTTTGCCGACCGGGTCGAAGGCAATCTGCTGGCTGCGCACCAAGAAATCCAGAAGTTGGGCTTGCTCTACCCGCCCGGCGAGCTGTCCTGGGCACAGGTCGAGTCGGCCGTGCTCAATGTGGCCCGCTACGACGTGTTCAAGCTCTCCGAGGCGGTGCTTTCTGGTCAGGTGGCGCGGGTGCAGCGCATGCTCGACGGGCTGCAGGCCGAAGGCGAGGCCGAGGTGCTGGTGCACTACACCCTGGCCGAGGACATCCGCGCCCTCAAGCGCGTCAAGGACGCCATGGCCGCCGGCCAGCCGCTGCCGATGGCCCTCAAGGCGCAGCGCATCTGGGGCCCGCGCGAGCGCCTGTTCGAGCGGGTGCTGCCGCGCCTGAGCCCGGCCCGGCTCAACCACCTGCTGCAGTCGGCGCACCAGGTGGACGGCATCGTCAAGGGCCTGAAGGTGCCGGACTGGCCGCAGGACGGCTGGCAGGCGCTGCACCGTCTGGCGCTGCGCTTTGCCCGCATGTGCATGGTCCGTTGATCTGCGAAAATCGGGCCATGAACGCCCTCCACACCGCTGAACACATGCAGGCGCTCGGGCTGCAGGCCAAGAAGGCTTCGGCCCAGATGGCCCAGGCGTCGGCCGCCGTCAAGAACCAGGCCCTGCGCCGGCTGGCGGCGTTGCTGCGCGAAAACACCGACCGCCTGCAGGCCGACAATGCCAAGGACCTCGAGCGTGCCCGTGCCGCCGGCCTGGCCGAACCCCTGGTCGACCGGCTCAAGCTCACCCCCAAGGTGCTCGAGACCTGCGCCCAGGGCTGCGAGCAGCTGGCCGCCATGCCCGATGTGATCGGCGAAGTGATCGGCATGAAACAGCAGCCCAGCGGCATCCGCGTGGGCCAGATGCGGGTGCCGATCGGCGTGTTCGGCATGATTTTCGAGAGCCGTCCGAATGTGACCATCGAGGCGGCCAGCCTGTCGATCAAGAGCGGCAACGCCTGCATCCTGCGCGGCGGCTCCGAAGCCATCGACTCCAACAAGGCGCTCGCCCTTTTGGTGCAGCAGGCCCTGCAGGAGGGGGGGCTGCCGGTCGAAGCGGTGCAGCTGGTGCAGACCACCGACCGCGCGGCGGTGGGTCAGCTGATCGCCATGCCCGAGTTTGTGGATGTGATCATCCCGCGGGGCGGCAAGGGCCTGATCGAGCGCATCAGTGCCGAGGCCAAGGTGCCGGTCATCAAGCACCTGGACGGCAACTGCCACACCTATGTGGACGACCCCTGCGACATCGCCATGGCCGTTCAAGTCGCCGACAACGCCAAGACCCAGAAATACAGCCCATGCAACGCCAGCGAAGGCCTGCTCGTGGCGCGTGGTGTGGCCGCCGAGTTTCTGCCGAAAATCGGTGCGGTCTATGCCGCCAAGGGGGTGGAAATGCGCTGCTGCCCCGAGGCCAAGGCGCTGCTGGCGTCCGTGCCCGGCGCCCAGCTGCAGGACGCCAGCGAGCAGGACTGGTTCGAGGAATACCTCGCGCCCATCATCAGCATCAAGGTGGTGGCCGGCCTGGACGAGGCGATCGCCCACATCAACCACTATGGCAGCCACCACACCGACGCCATCCTCACGCGTGACCACATGCATGCGCAGCGCTTTCTGCGCGAGGTGGATTCGGCCAGCGTCATGGTCAACGCCAGCACCCGCTTTGCCGATGGGTTCGAATACGGGCTGGGTGCCGAGATCGGCATTTCCACCGACAAATTCCACGCCCGCGGCCCGGTGGGCATCGAGGGCCTGACCTCGCTCAAGTACGTGGTGCTGGGCGAAGGCCAAGTGCGCCAGTGAGCGAACGCACGTCCCCGGCGCGCCAGGCGGTCCTGCCCCGACTTGTGCATCCGTGGCGCAGCGCCCTATAGTCGGACTGAACATTTCCCAGAAAAAAGGTTTTCCCCATGGTTCCCCACCTTGTCACTGCGCTCACCGGCCCGATCAATGAGCTCGAGCAGCGCATCCTGGACTCGATGCCGGCGATCGAGCGCTGGTTCCGTCTGGAGTGGATGGAGCACACGCCGCCGATTTACACCTCGGTGGACATCCGCAATGCCGGTTTCAAGCTCGCACCGGTGGACACCAACCTCTTTCCGGGGGGCTGGAACAACCTGACCACGGCCATGTTGCCGCTGGCGGTGCAGGCGGCGCAGGCGGCGATCGAGAAGATCTGCCCGGAAGCCAAGAACCTGCTCATCATCCCCGAGAACCACACCCGCAACACCTTCTACCTGAGCAATGTGCTGCAGCTGCAGCGCATTTTCAGCATGGCCGGTCTGAATGTGCGCATCGGCTCGGTCAGCCCGGAGATCAAGGAGAGCACGCGCATCGATCTGCCCAACGCCGAAAGCATCACGCTCGAGCCGGTGGTGCGCAGCAAGCGCCGCCTGGGCCTCAAGGACTTCGACCCCTGCACCATCCTGCTCAACAACGACCTCTCGGCCGGGGCCCCTGGCATCCTCGAAGAGTTGCATGAACAGTTCCTCTTGCCGCCCTTGCATGCCGGCTGGAGCGTGCGCCGCAAGAGCACCCATTTCCAGAGCTATGAGGAAGTGGCCAAGCGTTTTGGCAAGATGCTGGGCATCGACCCCTGGCTGATCAACCCCATGTTCAACCAGTGCGGCGAGGTCAACTTTGCCGAGGGCTCCGGCATGGAGTGCCTGCGCAGCAATGTGGATGCGCTGCTCACCAAGATCCGGCGCAAGTACAAGGAATACGGCATCGGTGAAAAGCCCTTCGTGGTGGTCAAGGCCGACAACGGCACCTACGGCATGGGCATCATGACCGTGCGCGATGTGGCCGATCTCGATGCGCTCAACCGCAAAACCCGCAACAAGATGAGCGTGATCAAGGACGGCCAGGAAGTCAGTGACGTGATCATCCAGGAAGGGGTGATCACCCACGAACGCATCCAGGAAGCGGTGGCCGAGCCGGTGGTCTACATGATGGACCGTTATGTGGTGGGCGGTTTTTACCGGGTGCACGCCGAGCGCGGCGTGGACGAGAACCTCAACGCCCCGGGCGCCAGCTTTGTGCCGCTGGCCTTTGACGAGAGCGCGCACCTGCCCCAGCCTGGCGCCAAGCCCGGTGCCAGCGTGCCCAACCGCTTCTACATGTACGGCGTGATTGGCCGCCTGGCCATGCTGGCCGCCAGCTACGAGCTCGAGGCCACCGACCCCGAGGCCGAGGTCTACGAGTAAAACCAAAGTGTTGGTTGCTGCGCCGCAACATCTTTTCGGCGACTGCGTGACACTTGGGCGTTGGCGGGCGCACAATAGCCGCTTCGTGTGTTCTGGAGCCTGACCCCGGTCAGGCTGTTTTTTGTGTCATCGACAAAATCCTCACTGGCGGCCCTGACCCTGGGCGCCATTGGCGTGGTGTATGGGGACATCGGCACCAGCGTGCTGTACGCCCTCAAGGAAGTGTTCGGTTCCGGCCATGTGCCGTTCACGCCGGACAACGTCTACGGCATCCTGTCCATCTTCTTCTGGACCCTGACCACCATCGTCTCGCTCAAGTACGTGTTGCTGGTGCTGCGCGCCGACAACCATGGCGAGGGCGGCCTGGTGGCGATGCTGGCGCTGGCTTCGCAATCGGTCAAGGACCAGCCGCAGCTGCGCAAGGTGCTGATGATGGTGGGCATCTTCGGCACCTGCCTGTTTTATGGCGATGGCGTCATCACCCCCGCCATTTCGGTGCTGTCGGCGGTGGAGGGCCTGGAGGTGGTCTCACCCGCTTTCAAGAAGGCGGTCATCCCGCTGACCCTGCTCATCCTGCTGGCCCTGTTCTGGGTGCAAAAACGCGGCACGGCGGGCATCGGCAAGTTCTTCGGTCCGATCACCCTGGTCTGGTTTGCCGCCATCGCCCTCTTGGGCCTCTTGCACATCGCCCACCATCCCCAGATCCTGTGGGCGATCAGCCCCCATTACGCATTCGACTTCATCTGGAGCCATCCGGGCACCACCTTCATCATCCTGGGCGCAGTGGTGCTGTGCGTGACGGGCGGCGAGGCCTTGTATGCCGACATGGGGCATTTCGGCAAGAAGCCGATCCGGCTGGCCTGGTTTTCGGTGGTCATGCCCGCGCTCACGCTCAACTATTTCGGCCAGGGCGCGCTGCTGCTGGACCAGCCCGAGGCGGTCAAGAACCCCTTCTACATGATGGCGCCGGACTGGGCGCTCCTGCCCCTGGTGGGCCTGGCCACCATGGCGACGGTGATCGCTTCGCAGGCCCTGATTTCGGGCGCTTTCAGCGTCACCAAGCAGGTCATCCAGCTGGGCTTTTTGCCGCGCCTGCAGGTGTTGCACACCAGCGAGACCGACACCGGGCAGATCTACATGCCGTTCGTCAACTGGGGCCTGTTTGCGGCCATCGTGATCGCGGTGGGCCTGTTCAAATCGTCCAGCAATCTGGCGGCGGCCTACGGCATTGCGGTCTGCACCGACATGCTGATCACCACCATACTGACCTTCTTCGTGATCCGCTACGCTTGGAAACTGCCGCTGGCGCTGTGCATCGCCTCCACCGGCTTCTTCTTTCTGGTGGACCTGGCCTTCTGGTCGTCGAACATGCTCAAGCTCTTTGACGGTGGCTGGTTCCCTTTGGTGATTGGCGGCGCCATCTTCACCTTCATGCTGACCTGGCACGATGGCCGGCGCCTGCTCAACGAGTCCCTGCGCTCGGATGCGATCCGCCTCAGCGAATTTCTGGAAGCGGTCTTCATTGCGCCGCCGGCGCGGGTCGAAGGGACAGCCGTCTTCATGACCGCCGAACCCGACACGGTGCCCAATGCCTTGCTGCACAACCTCAAGCACAACAAGATCCTGCACCAGCAGAACCTGTTTGTGACGGTGCGCAGCCACGAGATCCCGCGCATGGAGCCGGGCAAGCGGCTGGAGATCGCGCCGCTGGGACACGACTGCTGGCAGGTGACCGTCAACTATGGCTTCAAGGAGAACCCGGATCTGCCCAGTGCCTTGGCCCTGCTGACGGATCAGACCTACAAGCTTGACCCCATGAGCACGAGCTATTTCCTCTCGCGTGACATCGTGATCCCGACCATGGGCGGGGGCATGGCGCCTTGGCGCGAAAAGCTGTTTGCGCAAATGCACCACAACGCCAGCGCCGCGGCCGAGTTCCTGAACCTCCCGGCCAACTCGGTGGTGGAACTCGGCTCTAAGATCGAGATCTGAGCGGACCTGAACGCCTCCTCAGGCGGAGGACTTCCTTTCCAGCCACTGCCAGAGCGGGGCCGCCAGCAAGAGCACGGCCACCAGGCGACAGACCTGGAAGGCCGTGACCACCGGCACCCCCAACTGCAGTACCTTGGCGGTGATGGCCATTTCGGTGATGCCACCCGGTACCGTGCCCAGAATCATGGTGGCCGGGTGCTGTCCAACCCATGGCGCCATGAGCCAGCCAAACAGCGCAGAGACCAACAGCATGGCGGCGGTGCCCATGGCCACCGAAGCCAGCCAGCGGGGGGCCGTGTGCAGGAAATCACGCTGGAAGCGCACGCCCAGACTCACGCCGATGAAAAGTTGGGCGGTGTTGCTCATCCAGGTCGGCACGGCCGACCACCAATGGCCTGAGAGGCTCAGCAGCATGCTGGCCAGCAAGGCGCCGATGAACCACGGGTTGGTGCGCTTGAGACGAACCATCAGCCAGGCCCCTGCCAGGGTAATGCCGGCCAGCCACAGCAGACCTGGCCACTCGGTCACACGCCCTGCGCTGTGCAGACTTGTGTCCACCTGCAAGCCCCAGTGGCCTTTTGCCCACTGCATGGCAAAGGGCACCGAGAGCACGACGATCATCATTCGGACGCTGTGGGCGGCAGCCACGAGATCGGTGCGGGCGCCGATGCGCTCGGCCAGCAGGGTCATTTCGGAGGCGCCGCCGATGGCGCCGGCAAAGTAGCTGGTGGCCCGCAGCCGCTCCTCGCCCAGGTGGCCGAGGTCACCCGCATGGCGGCGCTGCAGCCACCGCCCGAAGGTCCAGCCCATGGCCAGGGCCCAGACCACGCCCAGGCCGATGGCCCACCACAGCTGGAGCACCAGTGCGCCCACCTGCGGGGTGAAATACAGGCCCAGCGCCGCCCCAATGATCCATTGGCCGGTGTTGCGCAGGCGCCCCGAGCTGCGCGTGGGCAGACCCGACAGGGAGGCCAGCGCGGTGAAGACCAGCGGGCCCAGCATCCAGGGGATGGGGGTGTGCAGCCAGACGCACAGCTGTGCGGCCAGCCAGGCCCCCAGCAGGGTCAGGCCGGTGCGCAGGAAAACGGAGAGCGTCATGCGGGCAGGCGGTCGTCCTCAGGCGCGGTGCGTCCGTTCGGTCTCGCTCAGGCGTGTCGCCGAATGCTGTCGGCCAGGGTCTGCACCATCTGATCGATCTGTGCATCGTCCACGATGTAGGGCGGGCAGATCACGATGTTGTCGCCCGCCGCCCGCAGCCAGACCCCTTGGTGGAAGCAGTCGAGCATGATGTCGTAGGCGCGCTTGCCAGGGCCCGAGGCGTTCGGGGCCAGTTCGACCGCGCCCGCCAGGCCGAGGGTGCGGATGCCCACCACGTTGGGCAGCCCCTTGAGCAGGCTGTGCATGGCATGGCCCAGCACCCGGCCCTGCACGCCGGCGCGGGCAAACAGGTCCTCGTCTTTCATCAGCTGCAGGGTGGCCACCGCCGCCGCACAGGCCACCGGGTGGCCCGAGTAGGTGTAACCATGGAAGAACTCGATCACATGCTCGGGCGCGCCGGCATTCATCATGGTGTCGTAGATGAAATCGCGGCAGATCACGCCGCCCAGGGGGATCACGCCATTGGTGACCGCCTTGGCAAAGTTGAGCATGTCGGGGACCACGCCGTAGAAGTCGGCACCGAAGTTCACGCCCAGGCGGCCAAAGCCGGTGATGACCTCGTCAAAGATCAGCAGGATGCCGTGCTTGTCGCAGATCTGGCGCAGGCGTTGCAGATAGCCCTTGGGCGGGATGTACCAGCCGGCGCTGCCGGCCACCGGCTCGACGATGATGGCGGCCACATTGGAGGGGTCGTGCAGTGCCAGGATGCGGGTCTCCAGCTCCACCAGCGGGTCTTCGGCCCAGACGGGCTCCTCGTGGTGGATGTAGGCATGGTGCACCGGGTCGTGGATGAAGCGCATGTGGTCCACACGCGGCAGCAGCTGCGCGCCATACACCTTGCGGTTGGCCGGCAGCCCGCCCACGCTCATGCCGCCGAAGTTGACGCCGTGGTAACCCTTTTCGCGGCCGATGAAGACCTGGCGGTGGCCTTCGCCGCGGGCGCGGTGGTAAGCCAGGGCCACCTTGAGCGCGGTGTCGGCGGCTTCGGAGCCGGAGTTGCAGAACAGCACCTTGTTGAGGTCGCCGGGCGCCATCTCGGCAATCCGTTGCGCCGCCAGGAAAGCCTGGTCGTTGCTGGCCTGGAAGGCGGTGGCGTAGTCGAGCGTGTCGAGCTGTTTCTTGATGGCTTCGTTGATCGGCTTGCGGTTGTGGCCGGCGCCCACGCACCACAGGCTGGAGATGCCATCGAGCACCTGCCGGCCGTCATGCGTCGTGAAGTGCATGCCCTTGGCGGCCACGAACACACGGGGGTCTTTTTTGAAGTGGCGGTTGGGTGTGAAGGGCAACCACTGGTTGTCCATGGGCAGGTCATGGGCTGACATCTTGTCGTCCTTTGGCGTCATCGTCTCGGCCCGAGTGTACGCATGCGCGGACGCCCTGGCGATGGCTGGCGCGACAGGCCACGCCAAAAAAAAGGCCGCCCGGAGGGCGGCCCTGGTCGACGGCTGTCGGTGGGATCAGTCGGCGTAGATGCCGGCGGCGTCCACAGCAGACTTGATTTTCACCATCTCGGCGGCCACGAACTTCTTGTGCTCGGCTGGCTCGACGCGCTTGTCGTTGACCACGACCGCGCCCAGGCCTTCCTGGCGCTTGATGAATTCGGGGTCCTTCAGCGCTTTCTTGAGGCCTTCGTTGAGCACCTTCAGAACGGCTTCAGGCGTGCCTTTGGGGGCGTACAGGCCGTGCCAGATGGTCAGGTTGAAACCCCGGAGACCCATTTCTTCGAGGGTCGGGTAGTACTTGAGCACCGGATGGCTGGACAGGGGCTTGGCGGTGGTCACGGCGAAGGCCTTGATGCGACCGCTTTCGATCTGTGCAGTGGTGTTGGTGGTCTGGTCACACATCACGTCGACCTGGCCGCCCATCAGGGCGTTCATCGCCGGGGCGGTGCCGCCGAACGGGATGGTCGTCATGGCTTCCTTGCTCTTGACGGCCGACTGCCACAGCAGACCACAGATGTGCGAGGCAGAGCCCAGGCCGGCATGCGCGATGTTGAGCTTGCCGGCGTTGGCACGGATGTAGTTTTCGAAATCGCGGTAGGTGTTGGCCGGCAGCTGCGGCTTGCCCACCAGGGTCATGGGCACTTCGTTGATCATGCCCAGGTATTCGAAGTCTTCCAGCGGCTTGTAGCTCAGCTTGCGGTAGAGAGCGGGGGTGGCCGCCATGCCGATGTGCCAGACCATCAGGGTGTGGCCGTCCGGTGCCGCCTTGGCCACTTTGGTGGCGGCGATCGTGCCGCCGGCGCCCGCGGTGTTTTCCACCACGAAGTTGCCGCCCGGGACATACTTGCGCATGGCTTCGGCCAGGTCGCGTGCCACGCGGTCGGTCGGACCGCCTGCAGCGAAAGGCACAACAAAGGTCACGGGCTTGGAGCCCGGAAAAGTTTGCGCTTGCACGCCAGCAGCGGCAACGCTGGTGAGGGCGGCGAGGGCGATCCATTTTTTCATTGAGGTACTCCTTGGAAAATCAGCGAAATGTCAAGTTTATGGCGCGGCGCCGATTTTGTTATCTCGGGAACTACTTAGCTGTTTGCCCTGATAAGTCCTTGATTTCTCACGGTCTTTCAGGGCCCTGGCGCTGGGCCAGGGCGTCATTTGTAGCTGCGGGCGTCCTCGATGACCTTGCCGTCGTTGGGCAGGCTGCCCGGGGCCACGCACAGCACCTCGCCGCGCAGCTTGGTCACGTCCCGCACCGCCTCGGCGATCTGTTGCTGCAGGCTTTCGGAGGGGCTGGCGGTTTCCACCTGCAAGGCCATCTGGTCGTTGGCCATCTCGCCACGGACCACCAGGCGCGCCTTGGCCACTTCGGGGAAGCGCTTGACGACCTCGGCGATCTGGCCCGGGTGCACAAACATGCCGCGCACCTTGGTGGTCTGGTCGGCCCGGCCCATCCAGCCCTTGATGCGGGTGTTGGTGCGGCCGCTGGGGCAGTGCCCCGCCAGCACGGCTGAGAGGTCACCGGTGCCAAAACGGATCAGCGGGTAGTCGGGGTTGAGCACGGTGACCACCACCTCGCCCACCTCGCCTTCGGCCACCGGGTCGCCGGTGCCCGGCCGGACGATCTCGACGATCACGCCCTCGTCGAGCACCAGGCCTTCACGGGCCGGTGTTTCGTAGGCGATCAGACCGACATCGGCGGTGGCATAGCACTGGTAGGCCGTGACCCCGTGCTGGCTGAACCAGTCGCGCAAGGAGGGGGGGCAGGCTTCTCCCGAGACCATGGCCTTGGTGATGGGGAGTTTTTGCCCGGCCTCGGCGGCTTTTTCGATCAGGATTTTCAAAAAACTCGGCGTGCCGGCGTAGGCCACCGGGCGCAGGTCGGCGATGGCCGCCAGCTGCTGTTCGGTGTTGCCCACACCGCCAGGGATCACGGTGCAGCCCAGCGCATGGGCGCCGCTTTCCATGATCCAGGCGCCCGGAGTGAGGTGGTAGGAAAAGCAGTTGTGCACCAGGTCGCCGGCTTCAAAACCGGCTGCGGCCATGGCCCGCGCCGCGCGCCAGTAATCGACCGCCTGGCCTTCGGGTTCGTAAATCGGGCCGGGCGACTGGTAAACCCGCCGTGCGCCGCTCGGGCGCAGCAGACCTTTCCAGCCGATGGTGGAGAAGCCACCAAAGGGGTCTTGGGCGCGCTGCGCCTGTTGGCGCTCGAGCAGTTCGTATTTGCGCGTCACCGGCAGCTGGGCCAGCGCCGCGCGGCTGGTCACCGATGCGGCGTCCACGCCTTGCAGAATTTCGGCAAAGGCGGCGCTGTGTTTCTGCGCGTGCGCAATCTGTCCGGGCAAGGCGGCCATCAGGGCCGCTTCGCGTGCTTGCGGGCTGCGTGTTTCGAGGGCGTCGTAGTGCGAGCTCATGGGGTTTGCGCGGGAGTCAATGGAGGGAGGTCAGCGTCCTGGGGTCCGGCTTGGCCGGGCCGGTGGGGTGA
>Ga0315900_10000263_pt1 | contig 94608 bp, 93 predicted proteins | sample LakEriMetagenome_FD_203521 | JGI IMG/M metagenome (GOLD analysis project Ga0315900, IMG submission 203521) | Freshwater fungal communities from buoy surface, Lake Erie, Ohio, United States - Buoy 12 MA114 | ecosystem: Environmental > Aquatic > Freshwater > Lake > Lake biofilm | place: USA: Lake... | reverse complement strand
GCGGGATTTGTGATTGCCAACTCCCGACTAAACCAAAGTAGCGTTCAGGCAAAAGAAAATCTAGTAAAAGAAGCCGAAGTGAAAGCTGAAAGTTTAAAACAAGAAAAGATTTTACAAGCCAAAGAAAAGTTCTTACAATTAAAAGCAGAACACGATAAATCGGTTAACGAGCGTAACCAACATTTAGCTCAGTTAGAAAACAAAGCTAAACAACGTGAAAGTGAATTAGCTAAAAAATTAGAAGAAGCTACTAAAAAAGATAAAGAATTAGAGAGTCAAAAAGCACAATTAAACTCTCAAGTTGAATTATATAAAAAGAAAAGCGAAGAGATTGAAAAATCTCACCGCAAGCAAGTAGAGTTACTAGAAAAAGTATCGGGCCTAAGTGCCGACGAAGCAAAAGCACAATTAATTGAAAGCGTAAAAGCAGAGGCTAAAACCGAAGCGATGGCTTTTATTAAAGATACCATGGATGAAGCGAAAATCAATGCTAATAAAGAAGCAAAGAAAATCATCATTCAATCTATTCAACGTTTAGCTACAGAAACTGCTATTGAAAATTCAGTAACCGTTTTCCATATCGAAAGTGATGAAATTAAAGGGCGTATTATTGGTCGTGAAGGACGTAACATTCGTGCTTTAGAAGCTGCAACAGGTGTAGAGGTAATTGTAGATGATACACCGGATGCCATTACATTATCTTGCTTTGATTCTATCAGAAGAGAAATTTGTCGTTTATCCTTACATCAATTAGTAACGGATGGTCGTATTCACCCAGCTCGTATTGAAGAAATTGTGGAGAAAACTAAAAAGATGATTGATGAAGAAATTGTAGAAACGGGTAAACGTACATGCATCGACTTAGGAATTCATGGTTTACATCCAGAATTAATTAGAATGGTAGGTCGTATGAAATACCGTTCGTCTTACGGACAAAACTTATTACAACATAGCCGCGAGGTTGCAAACCTTTGTGCGATTATGGCTAGCGAAATGGGCTTAAATCCTAAGGTTGCAAAGCGTGCAGGGTTATTACATGACATTGGAAAAGTGCCTGATGAAGAACCAGAATTACCACATGCAATTTTGGGTATGAAGTTGGCAGAAAAATATAAAGAAAAACCAGAAGTATGTAATGCTATTGGAGCGCATCACGATGAAATTGAGATGACAACTTTATATTCTCCAATTGTTCAAGTGTGTGATGCTATTAGCGGTGCTCGCCCAGGTGCTCGCCGTGAGGTGGCTGAACAATACATGAAACGTTTAAAAGATTTAGAAGCATTAGCATTAGGCTATGATGGTGTAGAGAAAACTTATGCTATTCAAGCAGGACGTGAAGTACGTGTATTAGTGTCTGCTGATAAAGTAGATGATAAACAATCTGAACAATTAGCATTTGATATCTCTCAAAAAATTCAAACAGAAATGACTTATCCAGGACAAGTAAAAGTTACTGTCATCAGAGAAGTACGAGCTACAGCTTACGCGAAATAAATAATGTCAGTTCAAGCTGTTACTTCGAGCGAAGTCGAGAAGCGAAGGGCGAGAACTAAACAATTCTTAAAAAAGCTGCATTTAAAAAATGCAGCTTTTTTTTATTATATTTGATATAAGCTTGCAAATGCTTACTATCATTTGTAATTAATTACAAATGAATAAGTGGCGCTTAGCGAGTAGTTATGTGTAACCTTATGACGACAACAAAACAGACAATTATAACATGAAAAAAGCAGTAATAGTAGCATTTGACAAGTTCACGGACATTGATATTTTTTTAGCTTGGGACTTACTTAACCGAGTTAAATTTCGTGACAAAGAATTTCAAGTAAAAATTGTTGGGACAGAAACGACCCATAAATCTGTATGTGGGCTTGACCTAAAAACTCACGGACTTATTGAAGAATGCAATGATTCGGACCTGGTATTTTTTGGTAGCGGACCTGGGACAAGAAACGTTATCAAGGACGAACTTTATTTAAAACGCTTTAACCTTGACCCAAGCCGACAAATAATTTGTTCAATGTGTTCTGGTGCTTTAATAATTGCAGCACTTGGACATCTAACTGGACTTTCCGCAACAACTTATCCGACTGCCTTTGAAGCTTTGAAAAATTATGGCGTTGACGTCCTTGAAGACAAACATTTGGTAACACATGGTAATGTTGGGACAGCAGCAGGTTGTTTGGCAGCAGTTGACTTAGTTGGCTGGGCAATTGAAAAACTTTACGACAACAAAGTTAGGGAAGACGTTATTGCATCTGTTTTACCAATTGGACAAGGACAAGTATGTATTTACTAGCCGACCAAAGAAAGGCTACACATAACACTACCTAATCAAAAGTATAGTAAGCATCGTAGTATTTTGTATCTTTAAATTTATGGAAGAGACAGATATACAGGAATTTCTACTTAAAGTTAACGAGGAAGATATATTAGATATATATAAAGAAGACTTCAATTATAAATTATTTTCTGATGACAATAATCCAAAACTAGCCTTTTCAGCTTTATTCTTATTATTAAGCTTTTTGTCCATTTTTGGAAGTAAGTATAGCCATGATTATTTTTTCTTCACCTTGTTATTTTTAGCTGGAACAGGTTATTATTTAATTTTAATACTATCTGATTATTGGAATAGAAAGAAAAAACAAAAAGATATTAAAACATGGGTTGATAATTTAAAAAAATATAAATTCCATAAACTAACCGTTCATACTGATTTCTTCAAATACATAAGAGATGAAGAAGTGTATACTTATAATATCAATCAAGCAGAAACATTATTAAACACAGATGAATACTTTTATTGTAAATTAAAATCAGATCACGATATTATGCTGCTAGCTAAAGCATTTAAAGATAATCAGTATCAAGAATTTATTGCTCTGATTAATAAAATGAAACAATAAATTAATATCATGAACAAAAAACTCATCAAATTCTTTAAAATTATTGGCATCATTATTTTGGTGTTGTATGTTAGTATTTGTGCTTTATTGTATTTTAATCAAGATGATTTATTATTTCATCCTCAACCAACATCCAACCAAGAAGTTACAGAGATTTTAAATAAGTATCCTGAGTTTGATACGCTATCTTTTGTAATGAAAGATGGTAATAGAACTTGTGGCTATATTTCTAAAGATACCATCAAAGAAAAACTGCCTTTGGTAATTTATTTTGGTGGTAATGCTGAGGAAGTATCGCACTTAGCAGATTTTAAAAAATATTTTCCTAATACTATCATGGTATTAATAAACTATAGAAGTTTTGGATTGAGTCAAGGAGTTATTTCAGAGAAAACCATGTTTGGTGATGCTTTGGAAGTGTATGATAAATTGATTACTAATCCAGAGATTGATGCAAATAACGTGATAGTCATTGGCAGAAGCATTGGAACTGGCGTTGCTACGTATCTATCATCACAACGTAAAGTAAATGCTACCGTTTTAATTACACCTTACGAAAATATGATTGATGTAGCTTTCGAAAAATATCCATTTGTGCCAATTAGTTTATTGATTAAACATCGTTTCGAATCGGATACCTATGCGCCAAGTATTAGTACTCCCATGCTAGCTCTTATTTCTGCTAATGACAAAATAATTCCTAAACATCATGCTTATAAATTAAAAGAAGCATGGAAAGGAAAAACAGAAGCTTTAGAGGTCAACGAAGATCATAATTCTATTATGAATAATGAGGAGGTTTGGAAAAAGATTGAAGAGTTTGTGAATGAGAATATTAAATAGACTTCGACTCCGCAAACTGCCACATTGTTATCGTCATTGCGATCACGCCTTAGCGTGAGAAGCAATCTCAAACAAAGCATTAGATCGCTTCGTAAAGGAGGCACTCGCGATGACGGAAATTATTTCTTCCTACTTTTTAAATAGGTCATTAAAACAGGAATCGTGGTAATCACAATTAATCCAATAACGATATAACCAATATAGTTTTCGATAGCAGGAAATTGTTTGCCTAAAAAATAAGCAATGCTTGCTATGCTTCCAATCCAAGCAATGGCGCCAAAAATATTATAAAACATAAATTTTTTAAAATCAATTTTAATAACCCCTGCCAATATTGGTGCAAAGGTTCTGATGATTGGTAAAAATCGTCCTAGTATTAATGCTTTACCGCCATGTGTATCATAAAATGCTTTGGTTGTAGTGAGGTGTCGCTTTTTAAATAAAAAACTATCTGGTCGACTATATAATTTTCCGCCTACTTTTTTTCCAAACCAATAACCAAAAATATTTCCGATAATTGCTGCTGACATCAATAACAGTATTAAAGGAATAAAATCAGTATTTAGCAAATATGGTTTAGTTGCACATAGTAAGCCCGAAATAAAAATCAAAGAATCTCCTGGAAGAAAAAAACCAACCAATAAACCAGTTTCAGCAAACACTACAAATAACAATAACCACAATCCACCATAATGGATAATACTTTCAGGGTCGGTTAATTGTTTGAGAAAATCGAGCATGGACAAAGATAGAAGAAATAACAACGAAATGAAACTGTCAGTTCGAGCGAAGTCGAGAACTAGATATTGATTTTAAAACGCATCCACCACCCTTCGACTCCGCTCAGGGTGACTCTTGATAGCTATAGAGACGAACTGAATAAACCTAAGCAATATCAAAAGAGATTCTCTTTTTTTCGATACTTGCTTTAATATCTGTTAACTGTCCTTTTGGAATAGAACTAATTAAATTTTTAGTATATTGAGATTGGGGATTCAAATAAATTTCATCGGCATCGCCCATTTCTTCAATTTTACCTTTATTCATCACCACCATTCTATCACTCATAAACTTAACCACTGATAAATCGTGAGAGATAAAAATATAAGTAAACTTAAACTCACGTTTTAAGTCGTTTAATAAGTTTAATACTTGTGCTTGCACAGAAACATCTAAGGCACTTACACTCTCATCACAAATAATAAACTTTGGATTTAACGCTAAGGCACGAGCAATACAAACACGCTGACGTTGACCACCACTAAACTCATGCGGATAACGACCAAATTGTTTTTCGGTTAAACCTACTTTGTTTAATAATTCGTAAACTCTTTCTTTTCGTTGGCTATTATTTGATAAAATATGATGCACTTGCATTGGTTCCATCAACGCTTCACCAATAGTAATACGAGGATTTAAAGATGAGTATGGATCTTGGAAGATAATTTGCATGTCTTTTCTCAACTGCCTCATATCTTCAGGCTTTAAACGCAATAAATCATTTCTTTGAAAAAAAATTTTTCCTTCAGTTGGTTCGTTTAATCTTAAAATTGTGCGACCTAAGGTTGTTTTACCACAACCACTCTCCCCTACTAAACCTAAAGTCTCGCCTTCATACACATCTAAAGTCACATCATCCACTGCTTTGACGTAATCAATGGTTTTACCAAAAAACGTTTTATTCTTAGGGAAATACGTTTTAATGTTTTGAATTTCTAAAATCTTAGCGCGAGAATATAACTCTTTATGTTCCGCTTCTCTTTGTTCTTTGGTAATGATAACGCTATTAATTGCTTCACTCACCGTCGTAGGAATTTCTAACATGTTTCCTTCTGCATCCGTACTCATAAAATCAGCAGATACAGGTAAACGCATTAATCGTTTATCTAATGGCGGACGGCAAGCTAATAAACTCTTAGTATAAGGATGCTTAGGATTACTGAATATTTCTAAAACAGGTCCTTGCTCTACCACCTTACCTTTATACATTACCATAACCTTATCTGCTAACTCAGCAATAACACCTAAATCATGTGTAATAAACATAATTCCCATGTCGTGCTCACGTTGCAGTTGAAGCATTAAATCTAATATCGTTTTTTGAACAGTAACATCTAAAGCAGTAGTTGGCTCATCGGCAATAAGCACACGAGGATTACAACTCATAGCCATCGCAATCATCACACGTTGCTTTTGACCGCCCGAAATTTGATGAGGATATACACTAAAAATACGTTCAGGATCAGGTAATTGAACTTGCTCAAATAACTTAATTGTTTTTTTCTTAGCTTCTTTTTTTGATACTTTTTGATGAAGCATGATCACTTCCATCACCTGATTACCACAAGTATAAACAGGGTTTAAACTCGTCATTGGCTCCTGAAAAATCATCGCAATTTCGTTTCCACGAAATGACCGCATTTCCTCAGAAGGTAAATTACGTAAATTAACTACCCCTTTATCTTTTGAATGATATAGCATTTCTCCGCCAAACACCCGGCCTGGAGGATTAGGTATTAATTGCATAATAGATAAAGAAGTCACTGATTTCCCAGAACCACTTTCTCCAACTATACCTATGGTTTCACCTTTATGAAGTGTAAACGATACATCGTTCACAGCTTTCACAAACTCTCCGTCTGATTTAAACTCAGTAACTAAGTTTTTAACTTCTAGTAATACCTCTTTTTGCATAATATATCACTACGAATATAGGAAATTTGAATGAAAACCAAAGTTTTTGGTTGGGTAAAATAGCTCGTTTATCGACAATTATTGATTAAAAATGGCCATTGGGGATTCCACAGTCATCGATCTGTTTATTGTATAGATTGTAATTGAAGTATTCTTTTCTGGCTTCCTTAGAAAAAGAACCATTTTTAAAAAAATATAAAATCTCGGGGCCAATTGTTTTAAATTGATAATACATCTCATCATGGTTAATACAATCGTACAAATAATCGTCACAATTTTGATGAAGTGAATCTAAATTAAAAGTAATAGCTCCTTTCTTTAAAGCTGTTTTTTTATGTTTCAAAAAAAGTTTAGTGGGTTTATTTTCTACAATGATTCCTATGTGTTTAGAGTCGTTCTGAATTGTAGGATAAGATGTTTGAGCAAATTGTTTTAATACTTTACCAAGAAATAATTTAACTAAAAACGAATTATCTTCCACTAAAGCAAATGGCACTCGCTCTTGCATGGGGCTTCTATCGTATACAATAGAGGTAATGTTGTTTTGCGGATGTTGCTGTAACCAAATATTCAAAACCCAGGTACCAGCAATATAACTAAACACATGTAATTTTTTATACTGAGGCAAATGATGTTCATTCATAAAATCATTAAGCGTATTAACGCTTTGTTGCAGAGAATCTCTTCCTAAATAATGTGGAATAAATACATCATAACCTTTATGGGCAAAATAATCTCTAATATCCTTAACTCCATGTTTTTTGGAATTAAAACCTGGTAAAATTAAAATGGCTTCTTTATTTGATATAGAAATAGATGTATCGTCGATTAACACAATATCTTTGCGATGCGAAAAAGCAATTGTAGCGTTTAAGCACAATACGATTAAAATGGTAATAGCTTTAAACCTCATTTAGCCTTTATAAAACAACCATTTACCCAACTCCTTCCAGGTTGTTTTTTTGCCATACATTAAAATACCTGTACGATAAATCTTTCCAGCCACCCATGTAAAAAATAGGAAACCTAGAACCAAGATAATCATTGATACAATTTGTTCCCACATAGGCACACCAAATGGTAACCTAACCATCATAACAATAGGTGATGTTAATGGAAATATAGAAAAGAATTGGCCCAACCCACTATCTGGGTCAGTAGCAACTACCTGAGCAATTGCAAAACTAAGAATTAACGGCGCTGTAACAGGAATCATAAACTGCTGTGTATCTGATTCACTATCGACCGCTGAACCAATGGCTGCAAATAAAGCGGCATAAAGTAAATAACCGAACAAGAAATAAAACGCAAAAGATAAAGCAATATGAGGAGCATCAATTTTTTCCAAATTTCCCAAAATATTAATAGCCTCACTTGGCGTTTTAATTTTTTCCATTTTATTTGTACCTGCAGTAATGTCGTTCTTCATTACTTTCTCCATTTGCTGTTCTTGTTTTATTTTATCAGCAATTTGGTCTTTCAACAAAACTCCTGTAACAAATGTACTGATGATTAAGGTTAATACAATCCATAATAAAAACTGAGTTAAACCAACCAATGCCACTCCAATAATTTTACCAAGCATTAACTGAAATGGTTTAACAGAAGAAACGATAACTTCCACAATACGATTTGTTTTTTCTTCAATTACACCGCGCATTACCTGTGCTCCATATAAAAAAATCATCATATAAATAGCTACTGCCAATGAAAATCCAACTATCATATTCGTTTCTGCACTAGTTTTTTTCTCCTTACCATCATCATCAACCTTGATAGTTTTAACATCTACTGGCCTTCTTGCTCTCTCAATTTTGCCAACATCTATGCTATCCCCCTGTAAGCGATAATCAAATAAAATGTTCTCCATTGTATTAGCAATATATTGTTGAGTGTTTATACCAGGTTCTTTTTTATAATAAAGATGTGGTGTAGTTTTCTGGTTATTAATTGCCTCAATATCAATTTCCATTACCATATCGTACAATCCATTTTTCAATTCAGCTTTGGCCGAATCAATAGATTCTGCTCCGTAATAAAATTTAATTTCTTTAGTGTTTGGAATTTTACTAATAAACAAACCACTATGATCTAATACCAATATTTGATGCTCTGTTTTATCTCGCATCGATAACCAAATAGGAACTGTTATCACTCCTGCCATTAACAAAGGTCCGAGGACAGTCATCAATAAAAACGATTTTTTCTTTACTCTCGAAAAATATTCGCGTTGGATAATTAAAAATAATTTATTCATTGTATTTTAAAATGAGTTATTGAATTAAAAATATTATTCTGTAAAAGCACTTTGAGTATTCAAGGTTGTTTTGTTTTCTACAACCGAAATAAAAATATCATTCATAGAAGGAACCACTTCTTGAAATGATAAAATTTCAGCCGTACTTAAAACAGCTTGCAATAAATCATTTGGCTTATTTTGACGTAATAGTTTCACCGTAACTGAATGCACATCATCGTCTGATTTTTTATCTAACAACTCTGCACCAGCCCATAATGCATTGGTGAAACCCATTAAATTTCCTTTGAATGTAATATGATACGTATTGCTCTTATACTGTTTACGTATATCTTTTACTGAACCATCTAATAATTTTTCTGCTTTATTTATTAATGCAATATTATCACATAACTCTTCCACACTTCCCATGTTGTGTGTAGAGAAAATAATGGTAGCGCCTTTATCTCTTAATTCTAAAATTTCATTTTTAATTAATTGTGCATTAATGGGGTCGAAGCCACTAAAGGGTTCATCTAAAATTAACAACTTAGGTTCATGCAACACGGTAACAATAAACTGCACTTTTTGCTGCATGCCTTTACTTAACTCTTCTACTTTTTTATCCCACCAACTTTCAATCTCAAATTTTTTAAACCACTGTTGTAATTTAGTTTTTGCATCCGCTTTTTTTAGCCCTTTTAATTGGGCCAAATACATTACCTGCTCACCAACCGACATTTTTTTGTACAAGCCACGTTCTTCAGGTAAATACCCAATAAAATCAACATGCTTCGGAGACAAAGGTTCGCCATTAAATAAAACTTGGCCACTATCAGGACCAGTAATTTGATTAATGATTCGAATTAAGGATGTTTTACCGGCGCCATTTGGACCTAATAAACCAAATATTTTTTGAGGTTCAACTACTAAACTCACATCTTTTAAAGCAACATGATTGGCGTAGTTTTTATGAATGTTTTTTACTTCTAATATTGGCATCATAATGTAATTTGATGTACGAATTTAAATAATAAAATTCACTAAATGATATTAATGAGATGAGTGGTAAGAGAAAGGTAAAAACGGTTTTATAGCCAGAATAAAATAATTATATTGAAAGTCCAAGGGCAATATTTAATCCATGATCATACTGCTTAGTAAGACCGAAATAATTAACTGTAAAGGTTAATTTATAGGTTTTAACATCAAAACTTTGCGTAACACCAACATTGGAATAAAAAGCTAATCCTTCCGAATTTAAATTAAATCTAATAGTTCCAATATCCATAGGTTTGAACGCATAGTAATATTTATAAATACCTAATCCAGCAAAAAAACGAGTATCTTTTAGATAAAATGAGGGATTGATATTAAAATGAGGAATATTACAAATAATCAAGCCATCAGTTAAATATTTAGCAGGATTTACAATTGGTCCGTTATACGTATAAGTGTAATGATGGCGAGTTTGCATGAATCCTACACCTAAATTAATTCCAACATATTTAGAAAAGTGATTTTCAAACTCTATGTCAGCAGAAGGATTATAATTAGGATTTTGAGCAGGTGAGAAAATATCTTCATCCGAAAAATTTAAAATCTCATACAATTTGTTATTTGTAAAATTAGCAATAGTTCCAACTTTAAAATTTAGAAATTTTTCTTTTTCAAATTTTTCTTTTTCTTCTTTTTGTGAAAACAAAAAATATGGAAACGTGACGTAAAAAAACAAAAGATACTTCATAAAATTACTCCACATAAAAAGCTAAACCTTTTAAATATTCACCTTCAGGAAAATTAGGTGTAATGGTATGATCGGCAGGTTGAGATAATGTGTGTAATAATTTCATATTTCTACGAGACTCAATAGCGGCAGCCGTTACTGTATTGTAAAATAATTTTTTATCAATAACACCTGAACAAGAAAAGGTAAATAAAATACCCCCTTTTTTTATATTCTGTAAGGCCATTTGATTTAAGCGTTTATACCCAATAACAGCATTATGAGATACATCTCTACTTTTTGCAAATGCTGGTGGGTCTAAAATAATGATATCATAATTTTTACCATGATCTTTTAAATAATCAAATGTATCGACTGCAAAACCTTCGTGGTTAGTTGCATTGTTTAATACCGCATTTTTGTTACATAAGTCAATTGCTTTGGCACTTGAATCAACTGAGTGAATTATTTCACATCCATTATTAGCAGCATACATCGAAAAACCTCCTGTGTAAGAAAATGTATTTAAAACACGTTTACCTTTACTATATTTTCCTAACAATTCACGATTTTCACGTTGATCAATAAAAAAACCTGTTTTTTGACCGTTAATAAAATCAATGTAAAATTTCACGTCGTTTTCTACAACAATCAGTTCTTCGTCACAAGATCCATATAAAAACTCATTTGATAATTTGGAAGCATAATCTTTTGGCAAGGTTTCCGAACTTTTATCATAAACACTTTTTAATTTAGAACCATATACATTTTTTAAAGCTTCCGTAATATCTACGCGGCATTTATGCATACCGATACTATGAGCCTGAAAAACAACATGTCCGTTATAAAAATCCATAATTAAACCAGGACATCCATCTCCTTCACCAAAAATTAAACGATAAACATTTGTGTGCGGATTATCAGCCAAATTCAAAAACTGACGATATAAGAAGGCTTTTTCAATTTTCTTAACCCAAAAATCAACATTAATTTGTTGTTTGCTAAAAGAAATAATACGTCCAGTAATACTTCCTTTTTGATACTGAGCCATACCCAAAAACTGCTGTTTTGCTGAGTAAACTTCAACTACATCGCCGTCAGTAATATTCGAATCTTGAGTTTTAATAGCCCCAGAAAAAATCCATGGGTGAAAACGAAGAACAGGCAATTCTTTGCCATTATGTAAATGTAATTTTGGATATTCAATCATGGAACAAATGTATCTTATTATAGGCTATTTTTAGGCTTTAAAAGTAAATATTTTAACTAAATTTGAGTTTTTGTAAAATAATATAGTATGACAACTTCAGAAATTAAGTTAAAGATAACAGTTGATGAGAATCAATTACCTCATAAAATTGAATGGGAAGCTCCAGATGCTAACGAAGGTAGTATTTGCAAAAGCATGATGCTTGCTTTATGGGATGAGAAAGAAAATAATACCATGCGTATTGATTTATGGACAAAAGATATGAGCGTAGATGAAATGAAGAAATTTTTTCATCAAAACATCACCACTTTAACAGATACTTATTTAAGAGCAACTAATGACGAAGCAACTGTTAAAGAATTACGCGACTTTATGAGTGGATTAGGAAAACGCATGGGCGTTTTAGCTAGCAACTAATTTTAATAAATTTTAAATGAAAAACTGCTTAAGTATATTATTTCTTTTAATTTACTTAGGCGGTTTTTCTCAATCTAAAGATTTTGATGTTCAGAAAAAATATTCAGTTAAGCAGATTATAGCTGATATTGATTACACTGAAAAATATCTCATCAAATTTCATCCTGATCCTTTTAGGTATATAACTAAAGATTCTTTACACGCCTATGTTTTACAAACAAAAGCAAAAATAGATACGCCTTTAACCGAGATGCAAATTCGTTTTTACATCAAACGAATTATTGCAAAAATTGGCTGTGGACATACGGATGTTGCTGCGTCAAAAAAATACACCAAGGCTTTAAAAAAATTAAACCGTCCCATTTTACCACTTAATACCTTTGTTGTAGATACCAATAGGATATTTATATTAAACAATTTATCAAAAGACACTAGTATTAAAGCTGGAGACGAATTATTAAGTATCAATAACCTATCTACAAAATTTATACTTAAAACAATTTATTCAATTACTTCTTCTGACGGCTATAACGAAACCTTCAAGAAACAAGGAACTCGGTTTAATTGGTTTAAATATTACTACTCTTTTTGTTATGGATTTAAACCAACCTATCAAGTTAAATTACGACATAAAGACAATAGCATCTCATCTCACACCTTAGCTGCCATATCTTCTCTAAAAGACACTGTTATTCTTCCAAAAAAAGATTCAGTGCAATATCTCAGAAAAATAAAAACTTGCAGCTATTCAATTATACAAAACAACCACCCTGTTGCGGTAATTGATATTGACGGTTTTAAAGGAAAGCACTGGCGAAGATTTTTTAGAAAGTCGTTTAAAGATATCAAACAAAAAAACATAGAGCATTTAGTTATCGATTTAAGAGATAATGGTGGAGGTAAAATATATGCTGGTCTGTACTGTTTATCTTACGTTATTCAAAAAAAACTTTGGTTACCATTTGACAGAAAAGCAAATTTAATGGCATTTAATCCAAGATATAAAATGAGTTTTGGTGCAAGAATAACACCATTGATATTTTGCACCATGATGCCTCAATGGCCTAAAAAGGGAAGATTAAGACACTACTTTTTAGCTTTCCCGAAAAAGAAGAATACATTTAAGGGGAATGTGTATGTATTAACTAATGGAAAATCATTTTCGATGAGTGGAGTAGCCTCTACTTATCTAAAGCATAAAGCAAATGCAACTATCATAGGAGAAGAAACTGGAGGCAACATAGCAGGAAGTAATGCTGTTATTAGTGGAAAGATTGTACTTCCAAATTCACAAATACAAGTTCACATTCCTATGTACCACATCTATCATGATGTGGATCTAAAAAACAACGGAAGAGGTTTAATACCAGACTACCCAACGCACTACACGAAGGATGATGTGTTGAATGGTGTTGATATTGATTTAATAAAGGTATTAGAGTTAGTTAAATAGAAATAATTAACTAATACTATTTCTAACTCTTTGACTAAAATCTCTCAAAGCCTGATTAAAAGCCACGCCTTGTTCCATTTTTTCTTTAATATAAATAGAAACTAGTACATGAGTTAAACACTCACCTTCATCTTTACCTTCAACTTCAATAGCAGGCTTTTGTTCTTCCAGCATAGCTTCTTCGGCAGATTGTAGTTGAACTAAGGAATATAATTCTACTAATTTTTTGATTACAGGAATTTGCATAATTACTTTCTTAAATCATCAATCATTTTTTGTAAATATTCTTCTTTACTCGTAGCAGTTCCTTCTAGTAAAACACCGTTTTTAAAACTAGCTAAATAAGGCAAATTATCAACGCCCCCAAGCTTTCGAGCTTTTTCATTTTCTTCTGCATTCACTTCTAAAAACAAAATATCTGAATTAGCTTCATCGTTTGAATGACGTTTAAATTTTGGAGCAAATAATTTGCATGAACCACACCAATCGGCGAAATATTTTACAATAACTTGTTTATTATTATTTAATAAAGTTTCGAAATCGTTATCTGTGCTAATTTGTACCATTATTATGAGTGTTTTAAATTAAATTATTTGGTTACATAAATTTAACAATTAAAAACAGTAATTGTTAAATGAAAATTGAACTTTTTTGAAAAGAGTTCTAAAAATAAATTTATTAAAAAGTTAATCAATATGAGGAATCACAAAAAACTTCAATTTGTTTCAATTTTGTAAAATTTGTGCATGGCTATAATATGGGGGAAACTAATACAGGAAATAAATATAAAAAATGCAGTTTGCCAATGCTTATTAAATTCATTTAACAAACCAGTTTGCACGAAATAAAGCATAACTCCAAATAAAAAAAATGCCCCTAAAGTAAACGGAATTGCTTTCATAAAGAGGGGTAAATCGTCTGTATGTAATTTTTGCTTCAAATACGACCAACCATTTATACTATGTTGCCCTATAAAATACAATGCAAAAGAGGTAATTAATGGAAGTTGAATACTTAAAGCGAGCATAAAACAGCTAATTAATATAACTGCTTTTCTCTCCCACAAACCCCATAAGATAGCAAGGCAAATAAATAATAAACTAGCAATCTTTCCTTCTGCATCAGTTAATTTAATTATTGGAATATTTAAATTTCCCAATATTATATTAGTTTCAATAACATGACCAAATAAAATGATAGCTAATAGTAATACTCCCCAACTCCAGTTTTTAAGAGGACTCCTAAAACGTAGTTTCCATTCGTTAATATCGCATTGTCCGAAATGCCATGCAGAATAAATAATGAATAATAAGAAAGCTGCTTTTGGTAAAAGTAGCCAAAAAATAAAGTAGCAAATAGATTTACTCAAATAACGTAATATAAATTTTAAATTTATTTTGCTATGAAAATTACCGGTTTCTGTAAGGTAATCAACTGCCCCATGTGGTATCCCTATACAAAACAAACCTATAAAAAAAAACATGTACTCAACCCAATAAAATATATTAGGCGTAGCTTTATATAAAATCAACATACTGGATGCTAGAAATAAAAGAAATATTGGCATGAATAAATGTCGAAATTTAGCAACTATATCCATTTTCCAAGCTTTCAAAAAAGGCATAATAGGTAATGTAAGTAAAATGCGTAAATCTTGAATGATTGAAGTTTTTTCTTCTAAAAAAAATAGTACGTCTATTGTTTTATTTTTTTTAAATAGGGCTTTAAATATTGGCTTACCTTGAGCAGGTTGTTTTGCTAAAACTAACAAAAGTAAGCGATCATAAAACTGAAAACGTGAAGGTCTTTTAATATCATTTGGTTGTATACCTTTTTGTAAACAATTGGTAATTAATTCTGCATGCTCAAACATATTTTTAAAAGCATAACCTGTGCTAGGTTTTACAGCACCAGCTCTTCCACCTAAAGCTACAACTCCGGGAACGTTATGATGAATAATTTTTGCGCTACTCATTGGAATACATCCTATTTCTGTTTCCACGATTTTAAATCTTCCAAATCTTCTAAAAATATATTGATGAAGAAGTGTTTCAGCTTCGGCTTGTGTTAGGTAAGCTTCGCCAAATCGTGTTAATTCTACTAACAATTTATTATTAGTAAAAGGAATTACATATACAAATTGTGATCATCCTTGTTGTTCAACGTCAAAATCCATCAAGTCTATACAATCCGAATCATTTAATGCTAAATCGGTTTCAATAACAAAACCAAAAAATGATTGTAGTAAATGTACTTCGTTTTTTTGAGGGGGTAGGTATTTTGGCGGGCGACTATCAAATACAATTTTTGAACACCAATCTTCATTTTCTGTTTTTACTAGAACACCACTTTGATATTTTTCAATGGATATTACAGACGAATGAATACGATTAATTTTATAAGTTTGAATAATTCGCTGCAATTCAATGTATAAATCAATACTTGAAAGATGAAAGTAATTTAAAGGTTTTAGTGATTCAGCTTTCTGTTGATTTACACTAATTTTATCCCATTGACGACTAATCAAATGTTGGCATTGTAAAGCAGGCCATTTATCATTCTCGCCCCAAAAACAATATGTTTTATCATTTACCGTCTTAGAATCTGGATCGACTATAATAATATTTTTACCTTTTAGCATACCTTGTCGTTCCATGCTCATTAACAACAAAGTTGCTGAGGCACCGGCACCGGCAAAAAGGTAATCTGTTATAGGGAATTCGATTTGACTTGGCATTAGATATTTGAAATAAAAAAGGGAATTCTTCAAAATATAGAAGAATCCCCTTTCTGTTTTTAAATTTAATATTAATCTTCTTTTCTACTTAAAGAATAAATAACTAAACCAAATCCAATTTTGTTAATCGCATCAGCGATATTGTAAACTATATCCATTGCAGCTTCTCCATCTTTAGGATCTGCAACAAAAGTAATTCCAAATAACCCACCTGGAGTTCCAAGAATGTATCCTAAAGGATAAATAGCCCATCCTACTAGTACGAACCAAGCAAGAATTTTAGTTGCTTTCTCAACTTGAGGTCCAGCTGATTGTGCTAATTTTGAAACTTCTCCGAACCAAATTAAGTAAGCTATATAGAAATAAGCTGCTCCCGAAAGAACACCCCACAATACACTGTTATTTTCGTCAAGTACTTCACCAATATAACCAGTTACTAACATTACTACTGATGCGAAAATCAATTTCCAAAGTAATGCGATTTTAGCGCCTGCTTTTTTTGTGATTAAGTAAAACTCAACACACATTAATGGCACTGTTAAGATCCAGTCAACATATCTAAAAAATGTTGGTGATTCTCCCGTCTCTAAATTGTACCCTCTCATGTAGTAATAATGCACTGCGGCAATGAAAGTAATTAAACCCGAGACTAACACTGACGTTCTCCATTTTGGAGAAGTATTGTTTAACTCGAAAAAGAAAAATACTGATGCGGCCATCATGGCCATTGTTCCAATAAAAAACGTAAATGCTACGTAATTATCACTTGCAATTTTTAAATGCTCCATTTTTATAAATTTTAGTTACCTTACTCTTAAGGATTTTCAGTATCTCCCTTATTTTTGTAGGTAAATAAGAACCAATTTTAAATAAAACATAGAAAATTAAAAAGGTTTTTAAAAAATTAAAAAATGTTAAAAATAATTTTCATTATTAATTGAAATACCATTCAATTTGGAATTTTTTTGAATTACGAAATAGGAGATAACTAATAATCATTAAGTTATAAATTATTTACTTAAGATGTAATTTTAACAAATCTCAATTAAAAAGTTAAACGATATTGGGGAATCACAAAAAACTTCAACTGATAATCTGTCTTAATGGTTTGGGTGTTTAAATCATATTGCTGCTGAAAAATATTATTATGCTTCGTCACATTTTGAATATCCACACTTAATTCATGTGTAAATCGCTTGGTATTTACTTTGTAGGAAGGCTTCACGTCAATCCTAAAATAAGGATCGTATTGAGGATTGAAGGCATTCGAGCCATCTCTTATCTCATCTTGGAAAGCAATTGAAGCAGCGATATCAATTGGAACATAGCGCTTCCCTCCTGCATAAGTCACCTTTACATCTAAGGCTAAAATATGTTTTTCTTTTATTTTAAATTCCTTACCTGCCAGCGCATTAAATACATAGTTTCCATTAAAAGCTGTATTTCTATAAATACCATCGCTACCTGTATATTTACTTTCAAACAAAGAAGCGGTAACTAAAAAATAATAGCCTTTGCTATAAAATTTTTCGAGCGTTAGTTCAATTCCATAATTCTCACCAGTTCCATTGTTTACTAAGCTATCAACATTCGGGCTATTAAAATCTGCACCCAAATTAGCCGTACTAAAATAATCTTGACGTGTTTTAACTGGTACTCGATATAAATATTGATAATACAATTCTGTTTTAATTCGCACACTATTAAATAAATTCACGTCATAGGCCAATACAGCATGTGCCGCTTTTGTAAAATCTAAATGACGATTAGTTTCTTTTACTTGACCGTTACCTAAATTAGCAGTAGCAAAATATACATATAAAGGCTGCGCCTGACTATGTAATCCGGCACCAAAACTTAGAGATTGTTTTTTATTGATTTCATATTTCATACCCAAACGAGGCTCCGGTGATTGTGAACCGTTTAACAACAAATACTGATAAGTGAAGCCAATGTTGGCATAAAACTTTTCACTGAAATGATGCTTTAATTGAACAAATCCACGAGTTAATGATGTTTGTCCTTCATAATTTCTTAAAGTAACGAAGCCCGTTCCATAACTATCAATGCTATCAACAAAAGTGGTATTATAAATATCTGCATACAAACCAGCATTTAAAAAGTTACGAGAATTAAATTTTTTATTATAAGTTGTGTTAAACGAATACCTAGTTGTGTAAGAGGTATTTCGATACTCAGGTCTTATTGTTTCTGGAGTGGTACTTGTATCAACTCTATCAGCTAAAATATAGTTATACTGGCCTGATACACCAATATTTGTTTTAAAATAAGAAGTACTATTTAGTAAATACGTATGAGAAACTCCTCCTGCTCCAACATTTGACCTAAACAACATGTTTCGTCCACTATAACCGTATAAATTATTATCTTTTGATTGCTGACTTTGCAACAACTCTGCATAACTTAAACCACCAATTCCCCAAATAGAAAACTTCCCTGCTTTTTTAGAAGGCAAATCTATTTTAAACGTCACATCTTGGTATTGAGGCACGGCACTTCCTGTTCCAAAATCTAAACCTATATATTTAAAAACAGAAAGTGTGGAATAACGATAATTAACCATAAAAGAAGCGTTTTTCTTTTTCTTACTAAAAGGGCCTTCTGCTCCTACTTCAAAACCATTAAAACCTACCATTCCCAAAAACTCATACTTTTCATTATTACCAGAACGCATTTTTAAATCAAATACACCAGCTGTTGCATTTCCATAATCGGCAGGGAAAGCACCTGTCATAAAATCAGAATTATCTAAAGTATTATTATTTAAAATACTTATTGGTCCACCAGAAGAACCCATACTACCAAAATGACTAGGGTTAGGAATATCTAAACCATTTAAACGCCATAAGATTCCTAAAGGAGAATTACCTCTTACAATAATATCATTACGACTGTCGTTTGCACCGCTTACACCTGCGAAATTTGAAGCCATCCGAGCAGGATCACCTCTACTGCCTGCATAACGATTAGCTTCCTCAGTACTAAAAATACGAGAACTAACGGTTGCCATTTTGTTATTAGATTTTGTTTTATCAATCTCAGCCGAGATCACAACTTCTTGACCTTGCACAGCACTTTCTTCTAATTCAATATTTAAGACCATTTCTTTCCCTGTGGTTAAAACCACCGTTTGAGATTTCTCTTTATATGAAATTAAAGAAATTCTTAATTGCATTCTACCAATCAATATACTATCAAAACGGAATTTACCATTCTCATCGGCAATTATAGCTTTAGCAGGGTTTGTATTTAAAATGCTAACTACTGCTCCTGGTAATGGACTTTGTGTTTGTTTATCAATAACAGTTCCTCTTATTGTTTGAGTTAATGTTTGACTATATACAAACTGAAAAAATAAACTACTAATTATAATTAAAATGAATCTCACTTTATTGAGGCAAATACTTTTTAATTAAACAAGGAAATTGATGTGGACACTTTGGCAATTTCAAATTATCAACGACTGTAATTGTTTTTTTTGAAATCGTAATTTTCATATCTTCCTTTGCCCATTCCTCTTTCAAACACTCTTTATCAATATTGTCTTCTTTCATCCCTTTTGGGATTTTCATATAATATTTCCAGGGTTCATATAAGTAATATGTACCATAAGGTAAATTAAATTTTAAATATCCATTTTTATCGGTAGTAATCGTATCGATTTTTTGTTTATCTGATATGTAAATCATTTTTTTGTTAGCGTAACGTATTCCTTTATTGGGAGTATTTTCCAATTCCTTGTTTGGTTTTGCTCCGCCACAATAAGGCATATATTGCACAATTTTAATTTTAGATTTTCTTGCTTGCGAAAACAAAGAAATACTAAATAAAAAAAACATTAAAATAAAAATTGATTTCATTTTTCTCATTTTATGGGGTACTAGATGATACAGGTAAAATTTTACCATTATAATATAAATGCCCCTTTGTAGCAAAATCAAAAATATATTCTGCCATTTGAATAGGAGATAAGGGAGCTTGATATCCAGGGAAAGCCTCCGCTAACATTTCTGTTTGTACAGCTCCAATTGCCAAACAATTTACTGAAATATTTTTTTCTTTTAATTCTTCAGCTAAACATTCAGTCAATCCAGCAATAGCTGCCTTAGAAGAACTGTAAGCAGATAAACCCGAAAACTTAGCACTTCCTTGAAAACCACCCATGCTACTGATGTTTACAACATGTCCTTTTGATTTTTTTCCAAGTAAAGGCAATAATTGTTGCGTTAAATAATAAGGAGCAAATACATTCACTTGATATACTTTCTGCAACTCAGTATAAGAAATTGTTTCGTATGGCTTATTCACTAATGAACCTGCATTATTAATAATACAATCTATATGATCAACTTCTTTATTAATAAAAATAATGGCAGAGTTCATACTGTCTTGAGAACTTAAATCCGTTGACAAACATTTTAGATTGGCATGAGCAATAGCCTTTAAAGGCTCTATATTTCTAGTTAAACAAAAAACTGTATGACCTGTATTTAAAAATTGCTTTACTAATTCAAACCCAATTCCTCTACTTGCTCCTGTAACAACTATATTCATTGTATCTCTTAATAATTTACAACTTGTTCCATAATGCCTTGTGGCAATTCTCTTTCGCCGTATTGCTGATTTCTTAACTGTGGCTCAAAACCAGCTTCTTTAATCGCATCTTGAATAGTTTTATAGGTAAAACGATGCGGAGCGCCTGCTGCACTTACCACGTTTTCTTCAATCATAATACTACCAAAATCATTAGCACCACCATGCAAACAAATTTGCGCTGTTGCTTTACCAACTGTTAACCAACTAGCTTGTATGTTTTCAATATTTGGCAGCATAATACGGCTTAATGCTAGCATACGAATATATTCATCTGCACTCACATTATTTGAAATACCTTTTACACGTTTTAATAAAGTGCCATCATCCTGAAAAGGCCATGGTATGAATGCTAAAAATCCTTTGGCATGAGCTGGTTTTTCTGATTGAACTTCACGTAACCAAACCAAGTGTTCAAAACGTTCGTAAATCGTTTCAACATGGCCAAACATCATGGTTGCTGATGTAGTAATATTTAATTGATGACAGGCGCGCATGACATCTAGCCATTCGCGCCCTGTACATTTTCCTTTGGAGATTAAACGACGAACCCGGTCATTTAAAATTTCTGCTCCTGCTCCAGGTAAACTGTCTAAGCCCGCTTCTACTAAAGCTTTTAAAACTTCAGTATGTGTTGATTTTTCTAATTTTGTAATGTGTGCAATTTCTGGAGGCCCTAGTGAGTGAAGTTTAATGGAAGGATATAATGATTTTAATTCCTTAAATAAATTCACATAAAAACTTAATCCTAAATCTGGATGATGGCCACCTTGCAATAACAACTGGTCTCCACCATATTTTATTGTTTCTTCAATTTTTTGTTTATAGGTTTCAATATCAGTGATATAAGCCTCTGCATGCCCTGGTATTCGATAAAAATTGCAAAACTTACAATTAGCAATACATACATTAGTTGTATTTAAATTACGGTCAATTTGCCAAGTAACTTTATTAGAGTTATTCTTTTTGATATTTCTGATTTCGTTAGCAACAAACATCAATTCAGATGTAGGAGCATTTTCGTATAAAAAGATGCCTTCTTCAATTGATACAAATTCAAGATTTTGAGCACGCTTTAAAATTGACTGAACATTCATGATGTTAAAAATTACAGAGTAAAAGTACGTTTTATATGTAGAAACAAAAAGCCCTTTTTAATGTTTAAAAAGGGCTTCATTTATCAATATTTAGGCTAATTTCTGGTAAGTTTGCCACCAACGGTCGGGAATTTCATTATTCACAGCCATTTCGTAGTCTTTATAAGAACATGGTAATAAAGTGTGACGTTCAAACTTTAATCCTTTTGTTGGAGGATACGGAATTTCCATCCACCAGCGGTCGCTTTTTTTACTCTTAAAGAAATTAATTTCATATTTCTCATCTTGTAATACAACATGGAACTTTAAATAATCGGGGCTAGTACGAGAAGGAAAATCATTTTTACGATTATAAAAACCATCCATAAAACACCAAATCATTTGCGCCGCTAGATTTGATGTTTTTCCATGTGTATCATATTCAGGATTAATTTCATATAAACCAATAGAAGATAATTTATCGTTCATGCCTGCATAACGCATCATCTGACATGCTTCTTCGGAATAGAATCCATTAGGTGAAGCATTGGGATTAGCTGGAGCGTCACTGTGCTTAATAGCCGTAATATCAAAACTCAACATATCAGCATGGCGAATGATTGGTTCTGATTCTTCAATCGCATCTCGCACTTGACCCAAACGATATGTATCAAAATACAATCGATTCATCATACTTAAACTTGTTTGATCTACTAAATACGTTTGATAACCTATATTGCTGTAATTAAATAAATAGTTTGGTTGATGTAAAATCATTTTTCCTAAATAGGCTCTATTCGTAACATCTTCATCTGGGTTCCCTAAATCAAAGGTTGAATCAATGGCAACCACATTTATCGTTTGTTCCAACTTTTCGTAACCTAAAAATTGAGCGTAGGTTAAATCCTGACTTCCACCAATAATAATCGGAATCACATTGTTTCGAATTAAATAATCTACAGTAGATTTTATGGCATAGTAAGTATCTTCCACATCATGTCCTGGTTGAATATTACCTAAATCAACAATACGTGGGCGAAAACTACCAGGGTATAACGAATAAAAATAATCTCTCACTTTATCAGGAGCTAAAGCACAACCAATATTAGTGTATGCTCGTCTATCTTCGCACACACCAACAATAGCCATATCTATTTCTTTTAATTCAGGGAAATCAGAATCGATTGTATAAGCACTAACTACTCTCCCAATTTGATTTTCAGAATAAGAATCTCTTTCTAGTTCAATAGGTTTAAAAAAATGTTGAATATCGCTCATAGTGAATTTTAGCTATCGTTAATTGTAACAGATTAAATTTATTTATAATGAGTCCAAGAGTTAAACAAATAAACCAAACTTATTAACGAATAAAGGTTAGTAGTTCTGTAAAAACGACATAAAAAAATGGAGACTTCGGAAAAAATTTCAGTTCATATCCCTAAAAAAATGTCAAAAATTCTTTAAAGGCCCATTGGCACATAGCTTGTCGTTTTTATAGTATGATTGCAATCATTTAATAAACTAAATAATAACCATAAAAAATAGGAGGAAGCCATGTTCTCATTAACAAAAACAAACAACGACAGAAACAGATTATTTACTGATTTCCCATTATTATTTGATGATGCATTTTCAAAAAACTTTTTTGAAAAGCAAAACAGGATGTTTAACACGCCAGCCGTAAATATTAAAGAAACAGACAAATCATTTGAGTTAGATTTAGCTGTTCCAGGAATGGATAAGAAGGCCTTTAAAATAGAATTAAAAGACGGCAGTATTACTATCTCTGCCAAACACGAACATAAAGTAGAAGAAACAAACGAAAAGGAACGTTACACAAGACGCGAATTTAGTTACCAATCATTTAGCAGATCGTTTGTTTTAGCTGAGGATTTAGTGGATACAGAAGCTATTAATGCAAAGTATGAAAATGGTATTTTAAATGTATCCATTCCTAAAAAATCAAATACTCAAATTAATTTATCACGAGAAATTCAAATTTCTTAAGAAAGAAAGTCAATAAAAAGGGGAGATAAAATCTCCCTTTTTATTTTAAAATAATTTTTAAATTTTACCAAATATTAACTCGTTTAGCAGCTGGACGATACATGCCATCTCCTTCTTTAACCCCAAAAGCATCGTAAAACTCTTGCATATTACTTAATGGACCAACTGCTCTAAAATTACCTGGAGAGTGAGGATTAGTAGCAATCATTTGTTTTAAAGAGGCATCACGCATTAATGTTTTCCATCCTTGAACCCAAGCTAAGAAGAAACGTTGCTCACCTGTAAATCCAGCCATCATTGGTGATTTTTTTCCATTTAATGATTTTTGATAGGCATAATATGCCATTGTTAAACCACCTAAATCGGCGATATTTTCTCCTTGAGTTAATTCTCCATTTACATGCAAGGTATCAATAGCGACAAAGGCATCAAACTGCTCAATAATTAACTTCGTTTTATCTGTAAAGTTTTTATAATCAGATTCTGTCCACCACATTTTTAAATTCCCATCTGCATCAAATTGCGAACCTTGATCATCAAAACCATGCGTTAATTCATGGCCAATAATAGAACCCATCACGCCATAATTAAAGGCGTCATCTGCATTCACATCAAAAAATGGCACTTGCATAATTCCTGCCGGAAAAGCAATTTCATTAGAAGTTGGATTGTAATAAGCGTTAACTGTTGGAGGTGTCATGCCCCATTCCATTCTATCAACTGGCTTACCAATTTTATCTAACATTCTTTTGTACTGAAACTCGCGGGCTGCTGAAACATTTTTCCAATAAGAGTCTTTGGTAATTGTTAACGCGCTATAATCAATCCATTTATCAGGGAAGCCCAATTTTTTAATGACTTTATCTAATTTTAACTGCGCTTGTGCTTTCGTTTCCTTACTCATCCAATCACGAGACTCGATACGAACTCTATAGGCGGCTATTAAATTATCTACCATTTCATTCACGCGTTTTTTTGATTTATCATCAAAATATCTCTCAACATAAAGCTTTCCCAGAGCCTCGCCTAAAGCCTCATCGGTTGAACCTTGAACACGTTTATAACGCGGTTTCATTTCTTTTTTACCTGCTAAAACAGTTCCGTTAAATTTAAAACTTTCATTCGCAAATTTACTAGATAAATATGGAGCAGCTGTTTGAATTAAATTCCATTTCAAAAATACTTTCCAATCGGCAATAGATACTGAATTAATAATTGTATTTAACCCTTCATAAAATTTAGGTTGATTTAAAACAATATTATCTGGAGTATTAATTCCAACAGCAGCAAAATAAATATCCCAGTTTATGTTTGGAGTTAACTTCATTAACTCTTCCTTTGTAAAAGGATTATACTGTTTCTGAGGATCTCTTTGTTCAACAGCATTTTGTGAGTTCTTTGCTAATTCCGTTTCTATCTTAATTATTATTTCAGCCTTATTCTTCCCGGATTCGACAGAATTACTCAAACAATCAAACATGCGAACAATATGTTCCACATATTCTTTTTTTACAGATTCGTACTGTGGTTCAAAATAAAAATCTTTATCAGGTAAACCCATTCCTGTTTGCGCTAAATAACAAGTATTAGCATTACTGTTTTTGAAGTCAGAATAAATATAAAAACCAATCATTCCGCCCACATTTTTTTTATTTAAAAGAGCAGTAGTTTTCAATAAATCCTCTTTTGTTTTAATAGCATCTATTGCAGCCAAATCATCACTAATAGGCTTAATTCCCTCCCTATCGGCTTTAGCTGAATCCATTGCTGTTAAATAAAAATCACGTAATTTTTGATTGTTACTACCAGCAACCGCTTTGGTATCTTTAGCTAATCCAGCCATCAAAGCTTTTAAATTAGCCACATTTCGTTCGTTAATTTCATTAAAACTTCCCCAACTACCATCACTAGCAGGTATTTTTTGTGTGCTTAACCACTTGCCATTGGCAAATTTGTAAATATCGTTACGCGGGCTTACCGAAGAATCTATAGAAGATAAATTAATACCAGGTGCTAATGTTTGCGATATGGCATTTCCAAAAAATAAAATGGAAGAAGCTATTAGAACTAATTTTTGCATAATTGTATTTTTCATAAATATAAAGGGAATTTCTTGAGTAATAAGCATAATTTATATGAAATGCTTATATCATTGATAGACGGAATTAGCTTACGAAAATATGAGGGGCTACCCCCTCAATAAGCTTAGTTTCAATTGCTTTATCAAACAATAATTGAATAGCGTTTTTACCAATGGTTCCTAAATCTACTGAGAAATCATTAACATACAAGGCAATGTGTTTTTTCATCACCTCCTCACTCATTTCTTGTGCATGTTGTTTTACAAAATCCATACAACTTTCTGGATTAGCAAAAGCAAACTCTACACTTTGCTTTATCAAAGCATCAATTGTTTTTTGAAGTTTAGTATCAACATTTCTCTTAACCACAATGCCTCCTAGTGGAATTGGTGCATGAATTAAGCCTTCCCAAAATTCCCCTAAATCAATGATTTTCTCTAAGCCTTTTTCTTGGTATGTAAAACGATTTTCATGAATTAACAAACCTGCATCTACTTTATGAGATAAAACCGCTTCTTCGATCTCACTAAATAAAATTTCTTTTTTATTGGTTGCATTTGGAAATGCTAACGATAATAAAAAATTAGCCGTTGTGTATTTACCAGGAATAGCAATGCTAGCCATATTAACATCTTCAACTTTTGACTTTGCACTTTGAACTAATAATGGTCCGCAATTAAAACCTAAAGCACTACCACTATTTAATAAAGCGTATTGATTAGTTAAATATAAAAACGCATGATAACTCAATTTAGTAACATCCAACTCTTGTTTAAAAGCCCTATTGTTTAATGCTTCCACATCTTCCATCGCAACTGTAAAATCAATTCCTTGAGTATCTATTTTTTTATGCACTAGGGCATCAAAAATAAAACAATCATTGGGACAGGGGGAAAAACCGAGGGAGAAGTTCATGATAAGAGTTATTGGAATTGCATTACAAAAATAGTTATTTTCGAATTAAACATTCTTAATAAATGTTATCAAAAAATCATTCAAATTTTTAATAGCCAAAGGCATTTGCCATTTTTCTTTATCACGTTTCTCCACATAATTTGAAATAGCTCGAATTTGAACAGAGTTTCCTTTCATTCCTAAACAAGCAGCGAAAAAAGCAGCGCCTTCCATGCTCTCAACATAAGGATGATATAATTGTTTTACTTTTTCAATACTTATATCATTACCATGAACAGTATTAACCGTTATACCGTTTACTTTTTTTAAAAGATCAATCATTAAATAAGAATCTTTACAATTTTCATAAAAAACATGCTGTCCAGGGAGATTTAATTGATCATATTTTAGAAATTCTCCGCCATCCTCTGCGCCCATTTCACTTAAAATATCTTCAGTAATGTGAACTAATTCTCCTAACTCCAAATTTTTATCAAAAGCCCCACAAACTCCTACATTGATAATTAAATGATATTCATCGTTTAAATACCTTCCCATCATGAGCGCTGTATTTACCATGCCAACGCCAGTAATCAACACTTTAATATCTTTCTCTTCAAAATCAATGTTTGCATTGTTGATGCCAATTGTAGGCAAAGCAATTCCAAGAAAACCAAGCATAGGTTTTACTTCAAATTCTGTGGCTGATACAACTAGAATGTTCATTTATAATTAGTATTTTTACAACCGTTAATTTACTATGATTTATATTACCCGCAAAGAACATTTTAACGCCGCACACAAATTATTTAATCCGGCTTGGAGTGAAGAACAAAACAACGCCACTTTTGGCAAATGTGCTAATAAAAATTGGCATGGACATAACTATGATTTATATGTAACCGTAAAAGGCAAAATCAATCCTGATACTGGTTTTGTTGTGAATTTAAAAGATTTAAGTACAGTTATTAAAACCGATGTAACTGAAGTTTTAGACCACAAAAACTTAAATATAGATGTGCAAGGAATGTCGATTTTGCCCTCCACCGAAAATGTAGCCATATTTATTTGGAATATTTTAGCACCAAAGATTAAAGACATGGGAGCTGAATTACATTGCATTAAATTATTTGAAACTGACAGTAATTATGTTGAGTACTTTGGAGAATAAACCTTTATTTCTTTTTGTTGTTATATTACAAAACTAAAAACATGCTAAACGAAGAATTTGAACACGATATAACTGGATATAAAAAAATAGATCAATATAACGATAAGTTAGTTGACTCTATTTCTGATATGTATAAAAACATTTTAGATGATGTTGGAGAAAATCCATCAAGAGAAGGGTTACTGAAAACTCCAGTTCGTGCTGCTAAAGCGATGCAGTTCTTAACTCAAGGTTATGATTTAAATCCAGCTGAAATTTTACGTTCGGCTATGTTTAAAGAAGATTACAGTCAAATGGTAATCGTAAAAGATATTGAAGTTTACAGTTTATGTGAGCATCATTTACTACCTTTTTTCGGAAAGGCGCACATTGCTTACATTCCTAACGGACAAATTGTTGGTTTAAGTAAATTACCAAGAGTGGTTGATGCCTTTGCAAGAAGATTACAAGTTCAAGAACGTTTAACGAATGAAATTAGAGACTGTATTCAAGATACATTAAACCCACACGGTGTTGCCGTAGTGATTGAATGCTCTCACTTATGCATGCAAATGCGTGGTATACAAAAACAAAATAGTGCTACAACTACTTCTGCATTTACCGGTGAGTTTTTAAAAGATGCGACTCGTAAAGAATTTATTAGTTTGATATCTTCTAATCTTCACTAAAAAAGCCTCTAAATCCCTTGTAAAACAAGGGATTTTTTATTTTCAAATAATCACAGAATATAGTTCGACTTATCATCTTATGACGTCTGAGATATATTAATTGTATCTAACCCAACGTTAAACAAAGCATCTAAACAACTTAAGTTTGGAGTAAAGCCTTGCTTATCAGCAAACACTTGATAGTATGGCTTTGCATTTAAATTATGAGAATTATTTAAATCTGAAAGATCTCTAAAATCATTCAAATTAACAGGACTTACATCAAACTGTAAAGTGAACTCAATTTGTTTTTTAACTCTCAGGATGTGAAGTATTGTTTGAAGCAACTGTGTATTGTAGTCAAACAATAATTCATATTTATTTTCATAAAAAGGTTTGAACTCATCTTCAAGAAATTCGAAATAAGGTGAATTTTTGTAAGCACTAGTTATTGCTCGCCAATGTTGTTTTTGCCAATCTTCGGCATAAGATATTTTTTTGTCGGAAATCAATTCTTTATCAGCCTGCTTAACTAAAGGAATACTCAAACTTAGTTTTCCATTACTCGTTACTATTTCGCAACGATTACGGTAGGTTTGTTTTACAAAATGCTCGTGTTTTTCAATAACAACTACACTATGATTCAATACTTGAGACAAGTAATTGATATTAGGCAAATAAGCGGTTGATAATAAAACAGCACTCATTTTATTTGATAGATTGAAATGCTCTACCCCAGCGAATACCTGTGTTGTATAGTTTATCATTAGAAAACATAATACGAGTCGCTTTTCCAATAATGTGATCTTCCGGTACAAATCCCCAGTGACGACTGTCCTGAGAGTTATGTCGATTATCGCCCATCATAAAATAATAGTTTTGTTTAATCACGTAAGTTGTTTTGTACTCACCATTAATAAAAATACTATCGCTTTTTAATTCTAATGTATTTCCTTCGTAAGCAGAAATAATACGTTCAAAAATGCACAAGTTCAAAGAATCTAAATTAACGGTATCACCCTTAGCAGGAATTTTTAAAGAACCATAATTATCTACATTCCATTTATAATGGTCATTAAATGGAAATACAAACTCATCCCACATATCTTTCTTCTCATGATTCCTCTCAATTTCTGAAATATAGGTTTTGCTTTTTAATGTATCGAAAAGTGCTTTGGTTAAAGTAAATGAATAATCATTATTATCAGATATTTTACCGCCTTCCATTAAGTTATATTGCTTAGTAAAAACAGAATCTAGAGCTTTATCCGATTTTAAGTGATAATTAAACTGTAAATTTTCTTCATTATCTATCAATTTATTATTTATATATACCAACCCGTCTACTATCTTAAAACTATCACCTGGTAAGGCCACGCAACGTTTTACAAAATAGGTTCTATGATCAACTGGATATTCATCATCTAAAGGATAATTAAAAACTACTACATCATTTATTTCAACACTAGGTGTTCCAAATAAACGCATGTAAGGTAAAGACACAATATCTGAATAATAACTTTGATTGATAAATGGAATACTAAATACTGTTTTTAATAATCTTGGTCCGTATGACAACTTATTAATAAACATATAATCACCTGTCAACAAAGATTTTTCCATGGATGGAGAACTTACAGGCGAGATTTCGAAGAAAAATGAACGAATAATTAATACGCAAAAAAACGAAATACCAATAGCTTTAAGCCATTCAATAATTGATTGTTTGGTTGGTATAAATCGTTTCATTTGTTTTATTTAAATACCTGAACAGTTGATTTATTTTTATTGACTAATTGTCCGCATGCAGCATCAATATCTTTTCCTCTACTTCTTCTCACATTCACAATAACTCCTCTTCCTTCTAAATGACGAACAAATGCCTCTAAACGCTCTGGTGTTGTTTGTTTAAATTCACCATCATCAATAGGATTGTATTCAATGATATTTACTTTTGCTGTCGTCTTTTTACAAAAATCGCCTAATTCTCTAGCATCCTGAATACCATCATTAAAGTCTTTAAATACGATGTACTCAAACGTTACACGAGAACCTGTTTTTTCATAAAAATAATTCAACGCTTCTTCTAGATTATCTAATGAATTAGATTCATTAATTGGCATAATGTGATTTCGTTTTTCATCATTAGCTGCATGTAAGGATAATGCTAAATTAAATTTCACTTGATCATCACCCAACTTCATAATCATTTTAGCAATACCAGCAGTACTAACAGTAATTCGTGAAGGGCTCATTCCTAATCCATCAGGCGATGTAATTCTATCAACCGAACGAATCATTTCAGCGTAATTCAATAAAGGCTCACCCATACCCATATACACTATATTGGTAAGAGTTTGATTATATTTTGTTTCAGCTAAATTCTTTACTAAAGCAACTTGGTCGTAAATTTCGTCTGCATTTAAATTACGTAAGCGTTTTAATTTACCTGTAGCACAAAACTTGCACGTTAAACTACATCCTACTTGTGATGAAATACAAGCAGTCATACGAGTTTTAGTAGGAATCAAAACGCCTTCTACAACATTACCATCAGATAATTTCATAGCGCACTTAATAGTTTTGTCGCTACTCACTTGCATATCACTTATCTCAACCGCATTAATTGTAAAAGTTTCCTTTAACCAATCGCGTAATGGTTTTGACAAATTAGACATATCATCAAAATTGTGAGCCGTTTTTTTCCAAAGCCACTCATAAATTTGTTTCGCACGAAACTTAGGTTCTCCTTTTTCTTTTAGGATCTCTACAATCTGTGCTTCGCTTAATGCTCGTATATCTTTTTTAGTTGACATGTTATTTTGCAAAGTTATCTATAAATACTGAAAAAGACACATCATTTTCGATGAATAAGTTCTTAAATTTGGGTATGCGTTTCATAAGTGCCAAGCAGATTTTTTCAGGAAAAGAGTTCTTATCAGCTAATACTATTTTAGTTGTAAATGGTAACGGGCTTATTGAAGATATTACAACCAAAGAAAACGTTGAATCTAGCAATATTGAGCATTTTGAAGACATCATTGCTCCTGGGTTCATCAATACACATTGTCATTTAGAATTAAGTCATTTAAAAAACATCATTAAACAACATACAGGGATTGTTGACTTTGGCTTAGGTGTTATGAAACATCGAGATGAATTTTCGATAGAATTACAGCAAGAAGCAATGCAATTAGCCGACAAAGAAATGCAAACACAAGGCATTGTGGCTGTTGGAGATATTAGTAATACTAATGTATCTATTATAACAAAACAAGAATCTAATTTATATTACCACACCTTTGTAGAGTTAATTGCATTAAATCCAGAACGTGCCAATTTAGTATTTGATACTGGAAAACAATTATTATCTGAATACTCAACAGCGCAATTATCAGCATCTTTAGCTCCACATGCTCCTTATAGTGCATCGTTAGAATTAATCAAAAAAATAACGGATGATTGCCAACAATTAAATAAAGCTACAAGTATTCATAATCAAGAAAGTAAGGCAGAGAATGAATTTTTCAATTCTAAATCTGGTGATTATTTAAGGTTATATGAAACCATCAAAGTGCCGATAGATTATTTTAAAGCCACTGAAAAAAGTAGTTTACAAACCATTATTTCTTCTTTCAATGAAAAAGTAAATACATTATTAGTTCATAATACTTTTACAAGCAAAGAAGATATTGAAATAGCAAAAACTACCCATCAGCAATTATATTGGTGCTTATGCCCTAATGCCAACTTGTATATTGAAAATACACTGCCAGATATTCATTTATTAGACTCTAATAAATGTGCATTAACAATAGGAACAGATAGCTTAGCAAGTAATTCAGGACTTTCCATTATAAATGAAATAAACACTATCCTAAAGCATCAGCCTAATACATCACTTGAATTATTGCTAAATGCAGCTACACACAAAGGCGCAAAATTTTTAGGAATTGAAAACCAATTCGGATTATTGGAGAAAAATAAAAAGTGTGGAATTAATTTAATCGAAGGACAATCAGGAAACTACTCGGTAAAAAAACTAGCTTAAATTAACAGAAGATGTTAATGTAAATAGAGAGAAATCATCATTAATTTTTTTAAAATCAACTTTTAATTTATTTCCACTCTTCATGCCAATAGTGATAAAGCCTAAGCCAGCGCCGCCTTTGTCACTAATTGTATTATTTTCTAGATGCTCTAAATAATAAGCTTTTAAAGCTTTTTCATCGTCAAAAGAGTTGATCGTATTAATTTGTTTTTCTAAAGCTGGAATAGATGAATTAGCTACTAAATTTGAAGAAATCACTTTTAAATTAGCGCCATTTTTTACTAAAATAAAAAAGTTATGTTGTTCACCTTCCTTATTTTTGTGGCCGTGCAATAACATGTTTTGCAATGTTTCAACACTTATAAAAAATATTTTTTTGATTGGGCCTTTAGAAATTTCAAGTGATGTTATTTTTTCTTCAACATTCCCTTCTAAATTAGAAATAACACTTTGAGATAACTCACCATAGTGAGAAACCAACACGGTTTCGTTTTGCTGATGCTCACTAAGCATTTGCTCGTACTGCACTTTTACAAACTCTTTTTCGCTATGTAAATTCTCGCTCAAAATATTCTATTTAAATAGTCCGTTTACTTCTGCATCAATCATTCTAATTACCTTTCCTAAATCTTCTTTATTTTCAGAAAAATTAATCTCATCAATATCAACAATTAATAATTTCCCACCCTCGTATGTTGTAATCCAAGCTTCATATCTTTCATTTAATCGTTTTAAATAATCTAAACGAATAGAATTTTCGTAATCTCTACCGCGTTTTTGTATTTGTTTGACTAAGGTTGGAACTGAAGCTCTTAAATAAATAATTAAATCTGGCGCTTTCACTAAACTATCCATTAATTTAAATAAAGTGAAATAGTTTTCATAATCGCGCGTTGTCATTAATCCCATTGCATGCAAATTTGGCGCAAAAATGTATGCGTCTTCATAAATTGTTCTGTCTTGAACTACTTTTTGTTTGCCTTGTCTGATTTCTTGAACCTGACCGAAACGAGAATTTAAGAAATATACTTGTAAATTAAATGACCAACGCTGCATATCATCGTAAAAATCATTCAAATAAGGGTTATCATCTGCATCTTCATAATGCGGAGTCCATTTATAATGCTTTGCTAATAGTGACGTTAATGTTGTTTTTCCTGAACCGATATTACCGGCAATTGCTATATGCATAAAATCTCTTTCTAAAATATCTTCGGTTTATAATATACTAAGATACAGTTTTCTGTTATTACACAAAACTTTTTTTCGATTTTTTTTTCAAATGTTAAAATTTCAATTATTTTACGGAATTGAGCTTTAACTCAGAATTATACTTTGTTAGTATTAATTTACTGTCATTAAAGGCTTCCAGCATTTTTTGTTGATGAGAATGATTCAAAAAGCTAGGTAGTTTCGTGGAATCTGAAGCCCATTGAGATGGGAATAAAATATGCATTTTTTTCGCTCCATCACCCCTATAAACCCAAGTTGGAAGGTAATTTGCATCTTTAAAAGAGCATGTTTTTTTTGTGTAATTTTTTCGCACAATTAATTTCAATATAACTCCAGCATCTGTATATCTCCAATACTGGTTTGATAAAAAGTTGCCTAAGCTATAGGCTACAAAAGCAGTGTCGCTAATTGCCTTGGAATACATTTTTTCTGTGGGTCCTATCATATGAGGATGAGCTCCAATAATCAATGAAGCACCAGCCTCTAAAGCAAATCGAACAGCATTTTTTTGAGCTTGTGTTGGTTCAGTCACGTTTTCAATACCCATATGATAAAACACCAAAACAATGTCTGCACCTTTGGCTTTACATATTTTTATATCATCTACGATTCCTGCAGAATCAATAAGGTTCAACATATATTTATGCTCCGAACTAGGGTAAGCACCATTAGTACCATAGGTGTAATTTAAAATCCCTAGCTTCACCCCTTTCACATTTACAATTCTAATAGAATCGTGATCATTTTGATTTAAATAAGTTCCAGCGTAACCCAAACCATGTTTTTTAATCACGTCGATCGTTCTTAACAATCCTGCTTCACGGGTATCCATACTATGATTATTAGCGGTCACTAAAAAATCAAACCCAGTATTTTTTAGGGCCGTGCAATAAGCATCTGGACTATTAAATGCTGGATAACCAGCGTAGGGTTGAATTGTTCCAGCAAAAGTTGTTTCTAGATTCCCAATGGTGATATCTGCATCTTGCAAATAAGGCTTAATATACTCAAAACTGGGATTAAAATCATAGTCACCATTACTCAATTTAGCATTGTTAGTTTGTGGCAAATGACACATTAAATCACCTACTAAATTGATTGAAATTTCAGAAATTGAATCTGCAACAGGTTGTAAATAAGTTATTGTTTTTGGGATTTCATAGTCAGTGTTAGCTTCAGTAACAACTACTGGTGAAACTTCTGAAACAAATGTTTTTTCGGAAGTTTTACAAGTGCTTAATAATAAAATTGTCACAACAATAGTCATGAATATGTAAAAAAATTTATACATATTATTTTTTTAAATCATTTAAAAAAGCCTTACAAACAAATTGAGCTGTTTCATGTAAAGAAATAAATTGACAATTTAAAACTCCTTTCACTTTACTATTATTATATGAATTGCTATCTAAACCAGCATTTACTGTTTCTTTAGTAATTAGGCGTTCTTTACCTGTTATAAAGCTTCTCCAACCATCAATCCATTTTCCAATTGTTAATGTTATTTTTCCTGCTTCAATACTTGGTTCTTTTTTACCTAAGGCTTTATGCACTAGGGATAAAATTTCTTTGAACGAATAGTTATTTTCAATCAACACAAATCGTTTACTAAATTCTTTATTTTCTGTTAATTGAATCATACATGATACTACATCTCTAGCATCGATCGTTGCGCTTGAACCTTTTGTGTAAAAAGGATTTCCTTTATAGCATGCTTCTATTAATTTACCAGAACTTTGATGCCAAAAACCTGGTCCTAAAATAATTCCTGGATTTACAATTACCGCACTTAAACCTTCTTCTATTCCTCTCCAAACTTCACGCTCACCATTGTACTTACTAATTGCATAATCGCTGGCATTTGGGGATGATTTCCAATAAACAGATTCATCAATATTTTTAGTAATATCTGGATTTTGCAATGTAGCTATTGAACTCACATGACATAATGCATTGACTTTTTTTTCTAAACAAGCATTCACAACGTTTGCTGTTCCTTCAGAATTTATGCGGTGCATTTGTTTATTATCTTTTGAATTAAAGGAAACGAATCCAGCGCAATGATAAACAGTGTTTACTCCTTCTAAGGCCTCTAATAATGAATAAATATCGCACACGTCAGCGTCTATCCATTTAATTTTATTGAACAGTGTGTCTGCGTCGGCAGTGTAATGAGAGAATAATTTCTTAGTTTTTATAATATCACTTCCTTCTCTCTTAATGGCAACAACCAATTTATTTTCTTGCAGAAGCTGTAGCGCAACATGCGCGCCTACTAATCCTGTTGCTCCTGTTATTAAGTTCATAAGAAATTTAATTTCTAAACAAATGTAAGACTTTGTGCTAGAAAAAATAAAGAAAACTGAACTAAACAACCAAATGCAAAACCAGCATATACCTGATTTGGAGTGTGTGCATTTAATTGCAAACGAGCAAAACCAACACATCCAGCTACAATTAAACAAATAGAAAGTGCTACAAAAACAGGCATTTGCATAAAAAAACCAATGGCAAATAAAACTCCTATTAAACCCCCAATACCAATCATATGGGCACTAATTTGCCACCATAAATTAATAATTGCAGCACAAAAAATACATAAACCCGCACCAAAAATAAATAACTTAATAGCTGGCCAAATATTAAAATCGTAAATCATATAAAACAAACCAAAATAGCATAAAGACGTCATGATTAAAGGAAATGTTCGCTCTTTGCGGTTTTCAATTTTTAATGAAGAGACATACTTTAACTTATGTAAAATTAGAAGATTTAACGCTGGCAATAAAAAAGTAAATGCAAATACAGCAAGTGTTAATACCAACTTTAATTTTAATGGTGTAAAAACGTAATATATAGAATTTGTCAATCCAAAAAACACGACTAAACAACCATAAGTAGCCATTAACAGCGGGTGAAACAGGTAAGATATAAAGTGCGCAAAATTCTTCATGCAAATAATAAAATGCTAAAATACATTAAAAAAAATCGAGATAAGGTAACATAATAGTATATTTTAAAATCTATTGCTATTTTTGTTTCCCTATGCTTACCCTATTAATTAAAGAAATACGTAGTTTTTTAAGTTCCCTTATTGGTTATATTGCTATAGGTGTTTTTATAACTGGCATTGGTACTTTTATGTGGTTAGTTCCAACAGAAAGTGCTGGCTCTAATGTTATCGAAAATGGTTTTGCTAATATTGACCCCTTGTTCATTTTAGCACCTTGGGTATATTTGTTCTTAATTCCAGCCATTACCATGCGAAGTTTTTCAGAAGAAAAAAAAACTGGTACTATTGAATTGCTCTTAACTCGTCCATTAACCGAACTGCAAATTGTTTTAGCAAAATATTTTGCGGGAGTGGTTTTAGTTATTGTCTCCTTATTACCATCGCTAATCTATTACTATTCCGTTCATCAATTAGGTTACCCAAAAGGAAACATTGACACAGGTGGAATGTGGGGTTCCTATGTTGGTTTATTATTTTTAGGAGCTGGATTTGTTGCTGTTGGCACATTTGCTTCAGCTATTTCAGAAAATCAGGTTATTGCCTTTATCATGGCTTTATTGCTTTGTTTTATAACTTACGTAGGATTTGATTTTATCGCTTCATCTGGGGTGTTTGGAAAATATGATGCTTTTGTAAAAGGACTAGGAATGAACGATCATTATGTTAGTATGAGTCGCGGAGTAATAGATACGCGTGATGTTATCTATTTTGTAAGCATTATTGCTTTGTTTAATTTATTATCAAAACTCGTTTTAGAAAGCAGAAAGTGGTAATATGACTCAAAAAAAATCTATACGCAAAAGAAAAGATATAGCCATGTTAGTGGTTGTTCTTATTATTATTGCTCTCATTAATTTTGTAAGCACATTTTTATTTAAACGATTTGATTTAACTTCTGAAAAAAGATATACTTTATCTGAATCATCACGTAAACTCTTAAAAAGTTTAAATGATGTCGTATATATTAAAGTGTATTTACAAGGAGATTTTAATCCAAATTTTACTCGTTTAAAAAATGAAACAAAAGAGCTACTCGATGAATTTAGAGCATACTCTAATGGAAATTTAGAATATGAATTAATTAATCCGCTAGAAAACCCTAGCAAAGAGGAAACGGATAAAATCGAAAGACAGTTATACAATAAAGGTATCATGCCTGAGCAAATTGTAGATAGAAGTTCTCAAAAAATATCAGAAACATTTATTTGGCCTGGAGCAATTATTACCTATAAAGGAAAAGAAAGTACTTGGCAAATCTATAAACGACAATTAGGTTTTGAAGCAGAACAGAGCATAAATAATTCTATTCAAGAAATGGAATATGGATTGACAAATGCCATCCGAAAAACAACATTAATTAAAAAACCAGAAGTATTATTTATTGAAGGTCACGATGAGTTAGATACCATTCGTGGGGCTGACTTTATGCGTTCCGTCGCTGAGTATTACAATGTCTCAAGAGTAAAAATTAATCATAAATTATATGCGTTAAAAGGTGCAGATGCTATTGTTATAGCTCAACCTGACTCGATGTTTGATGAAAAAGACAAATACATTATCGATCAATTTATCATGCATGGCGGAAAAGCATTATGGTTAATTGATCCCGTTTATGTTAATAGAGATACGCTTACAACAAGAGGTTACTCTCTTGGGTTTAAAAATGATTTAAACTTAGATGACATTCTTTTTAAGTATGGTGTTCGTTTAAACCCAGTTTTAGTTCAAGATTTACAATCTGCTCAAGTACCTGTAAACGTAGGTTTCAAACAAGGTCAACCTGATTTCAAGCCATTCTATTGGCACTACTACCCACTTCTTCTGCCATCATCCAATCATCCAATTGTAAAGAATTTAGATTTAATAAAAACTGAATATATTGGAACTTTAGATACTGTTTTTGCCAAGGATATTAAAAAAACAATCTTACTGCAAACATCACGCTATACAAAAACACAGCCAACACCTGTGAGAATATTAGCAGCTCAAGTAAAACTTAAACCACAGGAAAGTCAGTACAACAACTCATTTCAAAATGTGGCATGTTTGTTAGAAGGTCAATTTGAGTCAAATTACAAAAACCGTATTACATCACGAATTTTACAAGACAGTATTTTTGATTTTGTAGGAAAAAGTAAGCCTACAAAAATGATTGTCGTATCTGATGGAGATATTGCTAAAAATGAATTTCAACGAACAACCGGAATGATATTCCCAGTTGGATACGATACCTATAGTAAACAGCAATTTGCCAATAAAACTTTTTTACTAAACTGTATGAATTATCTGCTTGATGACGAGGGTTTATTGCAACTTCGTTCAAGAGAAGTAAAATTAAGACTGCTTGATAAAAAGAAAACTGCCACTCAGGTTACTAAATGGAAATTAACTAACGTTGGCCTGCCACTTCTTATAATCATTTGTTTTGGCATAGTTCAATACTATATCCGCAAAAAGAGATATAGCAAATAAAATATTATAAAATGAAAAAATCTACCATTATTGTTTTGACTATATTAATTGCTCTTGCAGGCTTATCAATATACATCTATAAAAACAAAGCTAAAACCTCCACCATTAATAAAGAAGCTAGTGATTTTAGCTTTAAAGATACAGCCTCAATTGACAAAATATTCTTAGCGGATAAAAACAATAAACAAGTGTTACTAGAAAAAAAACCTGAAGGTTGGATCTTAGATGGTAAATATCCTGTGAGACCAGATATGATAGACCTATTACTATACACCATAAGATCCGTAGAAGTTAAATCACCTGTTTCAAAAAGTGGGCGAACTTCGGTGATTAAAATTATGGCGTCTAAATCCACAAAAATTGAAATTTACAGTAAAGGCGAAAAAGTAAAACAATATTATGTAGGTCATGCCACACAAGATAATACGGGCACATATATGTTATTAACTAATACAGAAACTGATGAAAACTATGAAGAGCCTTTTGTGACTCACATTCCAGGCTTTGAAGGTTTTTTATCTACTCGTTATTTAACAGAAGCTATTGATTGGAGAGATCGATTAATACTCAATTACAATCCACCTAAAATAAAGCAAATAAAAATGGAATTTCATGAAATCCCTGATTCATCATTTGTTATTGATTTATTTAGTATGCAACGTTTTGGATTGAAAACGAAAAATGGTTCCATACCTTTTGAAGAAGATAAATTGAAGCAATATATAGCCTACTTTCAAAACGTGAATTGTGAAGTTGTTTTAGATAAAAAAGACCCTTTGGTTGACTCCTTATCAAAATCTGCGGTTCCATTTGCAACTCTGACTCTTATCGATAGAAACAACGGTAGCAGTGTGTGCGAGTTTTTTCATAAACAATCTGTTCCTGAAAAAAATGAACAATATGGCAAAAACTACAAATATGATCCTGATAAATTGTTTGTAAGATATAATAACGGAAAGGACTATGGTGTAGCTCAATTTTATGTTTTTGGCAAAATCCTTCAAACTTATCAGTACTTTTTGCCTAAAAAATAATGTTAAAAAGTAGTTTATAAATACATCTCTTTTCAAGACAGTTACCGCTTTCATATCGTTAAATTTGGTTGATTAAAAAATAACCATATGAACTTTGTAGTATCATCATCTACCTTATTAAAACATTTAAAATCTATTAGTGGGGTATTAAACTCTAGTAATACAATTCCAATTTTAGATTGCTTTTTGTTTGAATTAAATAACGGAATGCTTACGCTTTTTGCAAGTGATATGGAAACTACTATCACAACTAGCATTAAAGTTGAATCTTCGGAAAATGGAAATTTAGCAATACCAGCAAAAACGTTATTAGAAGCTTTAAGTAATTTGCCTGAGCAACCAATTTCGTTTATTATTGATAATAAAAAATTTAGCGCTAAACTAAAAACAGAAACTGGAGATTATACCCTAACTGGTCATAATGGAGACGAATATCCAAAGTTGCCAAAAGTAGAATCTGCAACGTCTGTCATTATTAAAAGCGATGTATTAGGAAATGCCATTAACAAAACTATTTTCGCAACAGGTAACGATGATTTACGCCCTGTCATGAGTGGTGTATTTTGTCAATTTAATGATGAGAATTCAATTTTTGTTGCAACAGATGCTCATAAATTAGTTCGTTACACTCGTAATGATGCTAAAGCAGGCGCATCTGCATCTTTTATAATGCCTAAAAAGCCTTTAAATGTTTTAAAGAATTTATTGTCAGGTATTGATGATGCGGTAAAAGTTGAATTTAATAAAACAAACGCTTACTTCAGTTTTGGTAATATTAACTTAGTATGCCGTTTAATTGATGGCAAATATCCAAACTACGAAGCGGTAATCCCTAAACAAAACCCAAATAAATTAACGGTTGATAGAACATCTTTCCTAGGGGCTATTAGACGCGTGAGTGTATTTGCTAATAAAGCAACGCACCAAATTCGTTTAAAGATTGCTGGAAGTCAATTAACAATTTCTGCCGAAGATTTAGATTTTGCTAACGAAGGTCACGAAACATTAATGTGCACATACGTTGGTGAAGATATGGAAATTGGATTCAACTCAAAATTTGTATTAGAGATGTTGACTAATTTAGAAAGTGACGAAATTACAATTGAAATGAGTGCGCCAAACCGTGCAGGTATTATTGTTCCAACACAAAAAGCAAATCCAGCTGAAGATGTGTTGATGTTAGTAATGCCAGTGATGTTGAACAACTAGTATTAATATATTAAATAAAAAAAAGGGAATTGCTATAAGCAGTTCCCTTTTTTTATGCTTGGCATAAAATGTTTATTATAACTCTCATCAAAATCTTCATCACTCTTTTCATCTTCATAACTAACCTCATAACCATAAATTGCTTTTAAAGCTGCTCTAGCCTGCCCTACTTCTTTACCTTTATAAATACATTGATTAGCAATGGATTCTAGAGCATCAATATTCTCCCAATCTATATCATTCATTGTATTAGGAATTAATCTACTGCAAAGTTACTTTAGATAAAATCGGTTTCGACATGACGATCTGTGATTTTAGACTTCCTTAACGCTTCCTGTATTTTTTTAACTTAAAAAAGGTGATTCAATCTTGAATCACCTTCTATGTCGTTTTACAGGAAATTAATTAATGGCCTTACTATTAAAGTTCACTAATATTAATTCTTCTAGTGTAAAGCGTTTACCATCAATAAATACGGTTATCCATGCATCTTTTTGTCCTTTAGCTATAATCTTTTGACGAGCAACCTCAGCGTCTTTAATCGTTGAAAAACTTAATTGAGTAAAACGTGTGATGCCATCAGGATATTTCATTTCTTCGGGTTTACCAAATTGTTTTAAATGGCCGTATTTATAATTTTCGGGATGTTGGTAAGCCGCAATCTGAATTTTAAACACCATACCTTCAGCACACATATTTCCTGCAATATCCAAAAACTGTTTGTATACTGTTGCATCATTTAAAGATTTACCTTTTACTGCTGAAAAATCTGGTGGAGTAACACCGTCACAAGGCATATTAGTGGCAGGTTTTACAGGCTCAATAACTGCAGTAGTTTCAGTTGGCGTGGCAACATTATTAATTACAGCATCATTTTTAAAAGCATCAACACTTGTTGCTGTATTTAATAAACTATCTAAAATTGTTTTTACTGAGATTTGCGTTTTCTTACTTTCAAATCCTGGAGAGTATAAATAAAAGTCTTTTTTGATCTCAACAAATTTTTGCAATTTTTCTACATCTATTTCTTCTTCGATTGACTCCATGCCAACCACTGAAATTTTAATTTTATAACCACTACCAGGCGAAATTGCCATCAAATACTTTCCTGTTTTTGAATTTGCATAATAAGGTCCAATAACTGTATTCGTTTCCTTCTTTACAACTTCGATTTTTGCTTCAGTGGGTTTATCATCAACATAAACACTACCTTTTAATAATGCTAAAATTGGCTTCTCACCTAAAATACCTGGTGTTACAGTATAAATATCTTGCTGTCCCTTTCCACCTGCTCCACCTCTATTTGAGGAGAAATAACCTACATCACCCTTCGCATTGATAACGTAATATGTGTCATCTTCTGTTGTATTTAACGGAATCCCCATACTTATAGGGTCAATCCAACTATTGTCTTTCTTAATAGAATACATAATATCATATCCACCTATACTTTTATGTCCTTTTGAACTAAAAAACAAAGTAATACCATCTGGATGAATAAATGGAGCGTCCTCGTCATATTGAGTATTAATTGATGGACCTAGATTTACAGCCGCCGACCATTCTCCATTTACTTTTTCAGAAACATATAAATCTCTTCCTCCCAATCCTCCTTCACGCTCAGATGCAAAATATAAATACCTTCCATCTGCTGTAATAGAACAGCTTCCTTCCCAAAACTCTGAATTGATGTTCGTATTTAATCTTTCTGGTTTACTCCACTCCGTTCCATTAAGAGAACTCATACATATATCGCCAGGATTTTTATCATCACTAATAAATGTAAACAACGTCTGTCCATCAGGAGATAATGCAACTGCAGCATCATTTGAATTATTATTTAATGAGCTAATTCCCATAGGCTGAGTCCAAGAAGAATCACTAGCTCTTGTACTGATGAAAATATCCTCATGGTATTTCCCCTCTTCTTTATCTTCTTTCAAATAATCATCTAATAAGCCACCTGTACTTTTAGTTCCAACATAGGTGAAAATCATAATACCCTCGTCTGCTGAAATGATAGGAACTGCTTCTAATTCTTCGGTATTGATAGGAGAACCAATATTTTTAATATCTGCTATGATTTTTTTGGCGATTAACTGTTTTCCATTTTTACAATTTTCTATACCTAATTTTGAATCTTGAATGAAAGGCGCATCATTTTTAGAGACCTTTTCCCCTTTCGCTTTGATAAAATTTTCATAGGCGGCAATAGCTTCATCAAATCGATAATTAATATGATATGCTTTTGCTAAATAATAATCAGCATCTGGAGATTTATCAGTGCGTTTTATATCTTCAAAAATCTCGATTGCTCTCGCTTTTTTTTCTGGATAATAAAGAGAAGAATAACCTAAACGAAATTTATACTCAAAGTTTTTAGGCACTTGAGTGTAAAGCTTATCATACAATTCATAGGCTTTTTTATAATCCTTTTGTTCGAAATAATAAGCTGCTTCTGCTTGTATATCTTTATTTTGAGCTACTATCGTAGCCGAAATAAAGCATATTAAAACTAATAGTAGTAACTTTGATTTTCTCATAAATCGATTTTTTTGAATTATATAATTTTACACCCTAGTGATTAACCAAAGTTGATATTTTTATTGAATTTTATTTCAGCAAAACAAAATGATTATTAACAGTCTATCGTTAAAAGCAAAAAAGCCGACCATTAAAATGGTCGGCTTCTGCGTATTGTAACTAAAATAGTTAACTATTTACCTGCTGGCTTTGGAGCTCCAGAAGATTTTGGAGTTCCTGGCGCTGGTTTTACAGGATTACTTGCTCCTGGTATTTGTGCCGCTGGCATAGAATCCATCTTCTTAGTAACTAAACCAAAAATATCATCAGCTGCCTCAGAATATAAGACAACACCTGCACTTGTATCTAATACATATTTGTAACCATTCTCTTTTGCCACTAAATCAATCGCTTTTTTAGCTTTATCATAAATAGGCTTTGATAACTCGCCATATTTACGTTGGTAATCCTGTTGAGCTTGCATTTTAAAGTCTTCAATACGTTTATTCAAATCTTGCAACTCAGTTTCTTTTGTAGAAGCTACTAATGCTGAATAAGTATCTTTATTTTTCATGTAATCAGCATATTTAGTTTGCAACTCAGTGTCCATAGTTGCAACTTGAGTTTCTAAGTCTTTTAAATATTTTTGTGCTACCTCCTGAGCAGTTTTGCTTTCAGGCATAGTTGTTATTAAAGAATCTAAACTGATGTGTGCAATTTTTTGAGCCTGTGCTAATGTACAAGTTCCTAACGTGAAGGCAACAATTGCAATCGATTTTACTAGAGTTTTCATTGTTTTTTATTGGTTTGCGTTTATTTTATTTTTTTGATTTATTATATCCAAGGAAGTTTAACACATCCTCACTTTTATCATATTTACTGTTTGAGTATAACAAAGAAACTTGGCCTGCTTTATCAAAAATAAAAGCTAAACCACTTTTTTCTGCTACTTGTTTTACTGCACTGTATACTTTATCTTGAATTGGCTTTACTAGTTCCATTCTTTTTGTAAATAATTCTCCGTCAACACCAAAACGTTGTTTTTGAAGCTCTTTTACTTCTTTTTCTTTATTTATGATTTCATTTTCACGTTTTTTCTTCATATCATCAGTTAACAACACTGATTCTGCCTGATATATTTTATATAGTTTATCAATTTCCGCGTATTTCGCTTCAATTTCTTTTTGCCAATCTACTGAAATTTTATCAATTTCGGTTTGAGCTGCTTTATACTCAGGAATATTTGAAAGAATATAATCTGTATCAACATATCCCATTTTTTGAGAAAAAGAAACAGTTGATATTAGTGTTAGTGCGATTAATGATAAAACTAATTTTTTCATTTTTATACTATTATTATTTTTAGACTTAATCATAACGTGTGCCAAGATACATTTATTTTAACAATTAACATTTTTTTGGCTTATAATTCTCCTAGCTGAGCTCCTAATGTAAAGTGGAATTGCCCTTTTCCATTACCAGAACCTGGATTACCTGGAATGTTGTCAAAGCCCCATCCATAATCCAATCCTAATAAACCAAACATTGGTAAAAACACTCTTAAACCAAAACCAGCACTTCTCTTAACTTGAAAAGGATTAAAATCTCTATATCTAGACCATGTATTTCCTGCCTCTGCAAAACCTAATACAAATATGGTTGCTTGAGGATTTAATGAAATAGGATATCTTAATTCCATAGTATATCTCGCTGCAATAGGATCTCCATTTGTACTTGATAACGAATTATCTGAATAACCTCTTAAAGCGATGATTTCTCGAGCTACAAAATTTTGGAAACCACTTAATCCGCTACCACCCATGTAATATCTCTCAAAAGGAGAGACTCCAACATTTTTATTGTACATACCTAAAATTCCGTATCCAATTTTAGTACGTAAAACTAAATTACGTGCTTCTTTGCCTTCGCCTGCTTTCTTATTAGTAAGTTGCGTATACCATTCGGCCGTGAATTTATATTTTTGATACTCAATGAACTTGTATTTTTCAGAAAGTGTTAAAGAAGTATAGTCTTTTCCGTTTAATAAAGAATATGGAGGAGTAAATTGACCTAATAATGAAAAGTTAGAACCATTCTTAGGAAAGATTGGAGCATCTATACTATTTCTTGTAATATTAATTTTACAGTTAAAATCATTAGCGTAACCATCGGCTAAAATAAAAAACGGATAATTCTGCAATTCGTAATAATTATAGCTAGCCTCTGCATACATTGAAAAGAAGTCATCTGGTTTTTTTAAACGCTTACCAAAGCCAACTGAAGTTCCAATAATCTTCATAGTACTTCTATTCGGATTTAATATTTTGTTTCCTTCCGCATCGTTGGTGTATTTTTTAGCTCCCGAGGTATTAAACATTGAGTAGAAAGCAGAAACACTTAATGAGTTTGGCTTTTTACCACCCAACCAAGGCTCAGTAAAAGACAAATTGTAAGATTGATAAAAAATACCGTTTGTTTGGGCTCGAATACTAAATTTTTGTCCGTCACCTGTTGGAAGAGGGCTCCATGAATCGCGTTTGAAAATATTTCTCATTGAGAAATTATTAAAAGACAAACCTAATGTTCCTACAACACGGCCACCGCCCCAACCACCAGATAATTCAATTTGATCAGATGGCTTTTCCTCAACTTTATATTCTATATCAACTGTTCCATCGGCTGGATTTGGAGTTGGCGTTACGCCTAATTTTTCAGGATCAAAATAACCCAACTGACTTAGTTCTCGTTGAGTACGAATAATATCTGAACGACGAAATAATTGTCCTGGTCGAGTTCTAATTTCTCTATAGATAACATGATCATTTGTTTTAGAATTTCCCATCACAGTTACTCTATTAATGGTAGCCTGCTTACCTTCATACATGTTGATATCTAAATCAATTGTGTCATTATGAACATTTACTTCTTGTGGACTAACATTGAAAAATAAATAACCATCGTCCATATATAACGATGAGATATCATATCCGTTTGGATTCATAAATAGTTTTTGATCAAGATAAGATTGGTCAAAAACTTCCCCTTTTTTAATATTCAAGATAGTATCTAACTGGCCGCTACGGTATTTTGAATTACCTAACCATTTAATATCACCAAAATAAAACTTATGGCCTTCATCAACAGTAACATCTATGTTAACCCTATTCTTCTTTACAAAATAAACTGTGTCTTTACTAACCCTAGCATCACGGTAGCCTTTAGAATTATATTTTTCAATAATGGAAGGTAAATCTTTTTCTAGGTTATCTTCTAAATATTTTCCTGAATTCCAAAAAGTATAAAAACGAAACGGTTTACTGTCACTCATCTTTCGTCTTAATTTCGCGTCAGAAAGCACTGTATTTCCATTAATATTTAAGTTACTAATACGAACCTTTTTACCTTTGTCTACATTTATATAAACAATGACGTGTGGGATTTTCGCCGTTTTATCTGGTTCAGTAGTGATATCTACTTGAGTGTGATAAAACCCTTTATTGACATAAAAATCCTTAACAATATTTTTAATATAGCCTAAGGTATAATCTGTAACTACTTTTTCTCTTACTAATCTTATTTTACCTCTAATTTCATCAGCATCGTTTTTTTTCACCTTGCCTATAAAAGAAAATTTTGACAATCTAGGTTTTTCAACAACTGCAATTTTTAAGAAAGCTTCGTTGCCAATTGTTTTTACAAGGTAGATTTTCACATCTTCAAACAAACTCTGTTTCCATAGATTTTTTATTGCTTCTGAAATTTTATCACCTGGTATTTGAATTTTATCACCATACGTAATACCTGATAATAAACGCACAATATTTTTATCTGTAAATTCTGAACACTCTACTTCTATTCCAGCAACAGTGTATTCTTTAGGTTTTGACCAATCAAGAGAAGCTGTTTCAGAATTTATATCTGCAGGAGCAACTTGAGCATTACTTAAACTAGATAAAGCTAAAAGGAAAAATAAAATTAAATACTTTAAAAATGTCATTATTTAGTTTGAGTTAATTGTTCGCTTGTTTTACCGAAACGGCGCTCACGGTTTTGGAAATTAAGAATGGCTTCATACAAATCCTCTTTTCTGAAATCAGGCCACAAGGTTTCAGTAAAATAAAATTCGGCATAAGCTAACTGCCATAATAGAAAATTACTTATGCGATGCTCGCCACTAGTTCGTATCATTAACTCTGGATCAGGAATATGCTTAGTACATAAATATTGTTCAATGTGTTTTTCGGAAATATCGTTTATGTTTACTATCCCATTTTTTGCATCTGATGCAATATGCTTAATCACATCTATTAACTCCCATTTGGCAGAATAACTTAATGCTAAAACTAAAGTTAAGCCAGTGTTTTTAGATGTAATTGCAATAGATTCATTTAACTCTTCTAAACATGCTGGAGGTAAACTACTGAGATTACCAATGGCTTGTAGACGAACATTTTTCTTATTTAACTCGGGGGTTTCAGCACTAATCGTTGAAACTAATAATTCCATCAAAGCATCCACTTCTTCTTTTGGGCGATTCCAATTTTCGGTACTGAAAGCGTAAAGAGTAATAAATTTCACTCCAACTTCTCCAGCCGCCTCCACAACATCTCGCACCGAGTTTACTCCTTCATAATGACCATAAATTCTATTCTCGCCTTGCTGCTTAGCCCAGCGGCCATTTCCATCCATAATAATGGCAATGTGCTTAGGTACTCTTTGCAAATCTATATTGTTTTTGTGGCTCATTATTTAAAGAACCACGAATTTACACTTTTAACCCAAATACGGCAAATATTAGCTGTTTTTAGTCTTAAAAGGTGTTAAATGATGATATGAAAAAAAACTAGAAATATAATTCACAAATTTAAAATACGTCCGTTCATAAATTTAAAAAGTCAGAAGTGTTACTTCTGACTTTCGTTTTACATTGTGGAGAATACCGGATTCGAACCGGTCGCCTCTTCACTGCCAGCGAAGCGCTCTAGCCAAATGAGCTAATCCCCCAATATTATGTTCTAGCCATCCCGATAGCTATCGTGAGAGCTAATCCCTCAAAAAAAATGGGTTATGAATTTAAAACATATTCATAACCCATTTAGTATTTATAATAAATTAAAGCTTTGCTTTAATTTCAACCATATCGTAACCTTCAATGATATCATCTACTTTAATATCATCAAATCCATCAATATTTAAACCACACTCATAGTTAGCAGTCACTTCTTTTACATCGTCTTTGAATCGTTTTAATGAACCTAAAGAACCAGTATGAATAACTATACCGTCACGGATAACGCGCACTTTCGTGTTACGCATTACTTTTCCATCCAATACATAAGCACCTGCAATTGTACCAACTTTAGTGATGTTAAACACCTCACGAACAACAATATTACAAACAATTTTCTCTTCAAATTCAGGAGCTAACATTCCTTCCATTGCCGCTTTCACTTCATTAATAGCATCGTAAATAATTGAATATAAACGTATATCAATTTCTTCGGTTTCTGCTAATTTACGAGCAGTAACAGATGGACGAACTTGGAAACCAACAATAATCGCATTAGATGCACTTGCCAACATAACGTCAGTTTCACTAATTGCACCAACCGATTTATGAATGATATTTACCTGAATTTTCTCAGTAGATAATTTTAATAATGAATCAGATAAGGCTTCAATAGAACCATCCACATCACCTTTAACAATCACATTTAATTCTTTGAAATCACCAATCGCTAAACGACGTCCAATCTCATCCAAGGTAATATGTTTTTGTGTACGGATACCCTGCTCACGCTGCAACTGTAAACGCTTGTTAGCTAATTCACGTGCTTCACGCTCATCACTCATCACGTTAAATTTATCACCAGCTGTTGGCGCACCATTTAAGCCTAATAACTGAACAGGCATTGAAGGACCTGCTTCTTTCACATTTAAACCATGTTCATTCGTCATCGCTTTTACTCTACCGCTGTAGCAACCTGCCACAACGATATCACCAACACGCATAGTTCCTTTTTGAACAATAATATCTACAACGTGTCCACGTCCTTTATCTAATTTTGCTTCAATTACTGAACCAGAAGCTTTTGCTTTTGGATTAGCTTTTAATTCTAAAATCTCAGCTTCTAAGACAACCTTTTCTAATAATAAGTCAATGTTTTTACCCATTTTAGCTGAAATCTCTTGACACTGCACTTTTCCACCCCACTCTTCAACTAAGATATTCATTGCCGATAAAGCTTCACGAATTTTATCAGGATTAGCGCCTGGCTTATCAATTTTATTAATAGCAATAATCATTGGTACACCAGCTGCTTGAGCATGGTTAATAGCCTCTTTTGTTTGAGGCATCACGCTATCATCCGCTGCTACCACAATAATAACAACATCGGTTACTTTTGCGCCACGAGCACGCATCGCCGTAAAGGCCTCGTGACCAGGAGTATCTAAGAAAGTAATTGATTTACCGCTTTCCATTTTCACATTATAGCTTCCAATGTGCTGAGTAATACCACCAGCTTCACCTGCTATAACGTTAGATTTACGAATATAATCTAGTAACGATGTTTTACCATGATCTACGTGACCCATGATGGTTACAATTGGAGGACGCTCTATTAAATCATTAGGATCCTCAGCTTCTTGTTCTTCAATAGCTTCTTGAACCTCAACGCTTACAAACTCAGTTTTATATCCAAATTCTTCGGCAACAATGGCTAAAGTTTCAGCATCTAAACGTTGGTTAATCGACACGAATAAACCTAAGCTCATACATGTAGAAATAATTTGCGTTACTGACACATTCATCATTTGAGCCAATTGATTGGCAGAAACAAATTCAGTTACTTTTAAAATTTTCTTTTCTAAATCAGAAGCTTCTTGTTCGTCAGCCATTTTCTCTCGCACATCATCACGTTTATCACGACGGTATTTTGATGTCTTAGATTTTGAACCTTTACTACTTAAGCGAGCTAATGTTTCTTTAATTTGTGCTTGAATCTCAACATCAGTTAAAGCTGGTCGAGCTTCGCGCGTAGCTGGTTTTTTAGCTCGAGGATCGCCATATTTTTCTTTGGCTCTATCCTTAGCAATTTGAGCTTGCTCTGTCCCAACTTTTTTAATTTCTTCTTGGCTCATACCGCCTTTACGAATTCGCTTACGCTTCTTCTTATCGGCAGCTCCAGCACCAGTAGTTGGTGCACTTCCTTTTTTAACTTCTTTAATTACAGGTAATTCAATTTTACCCATAATCTTCGGTCCTTCCAGTTTTTGGTAAACCGTTTCATGAAAAACTTCCTTTTGTTCTTCAACATCAGCTGGAACTTCAACTATTGGAGCAACAACCTCCACTGGATTTACCTCAGCAACAACCTCTTCTTCTTTTTTCTTTTTACCTTTGGTTGTCTTAGCTGATTTTTCTTCAGCTGTCTTCTCTTCTTCCTTTTCTTTCTTCGACTTCTTATCTGGTTTAGTTTTTTGATTTAATGTGCTTAAATCTAATTTACCTAAAACCTTAGGGCCAGAAATAGTGTTTGAAGACTCAACTTCAGGAGTTGGAGCAATCTCCGTCGTTTGTTCAACAGGTTTAGCTGCTGCAGCTTCCATAGAAGCTTTTAACGCAGCTGCTGCTTCTTCAGCTTTTTTCTTTTCTTCAGCTGCTTTTGCCGCTGCTGCAGCTAACACTTCACGTTCGCGTTGTTCTTCCAATTCTTTAGCTTTTATCGCTTTAGTATCTTCTATAACAATCGATTCGCGCTTTAATTTATTTAAGTTGAGCCCAACACTTTGTGCTTCCTCTTTAGCAGATTTATCACCAGAAAACTCTTTTGATAACAAAGAATATTCTTCGTCTCCAATTTTAGCATTTGGGTTATTTTCTACTGGGCGACCTTTTGCAGCAAGAAATTCTGTAATCTTTCCCAAGGATAGATTAAATTCCTTTGCTACTTTACTTAATCGCATTGTTTTTGCGTCTGACATATTATTTATTTCCTCGTCTTTTATGTATCAAAATTTGCTTTTTTATTTTTTAAAAGAAAGCTAACTTTTAAACTTAACTATAAGTTAATGTATACTACTAATCTTCGAACTCTGATTGTAATACTTGTTTCACATCTTCAATCACATCTTCTGTTAAACCAGTTCTACGAACTAAATCAGCCATGTCTAATTCTAATACAGATTTAGCCGTATCACAACCAATAGCTTGTAAAGCTTTAATTACTGATTCTTCGATTTCATCAGAGAATTCAATTAAATCAACATCTTCTACATCAGCAGCAGCATCTTCGTTATCACGGAATACATCTATTTCGTAACCAGTTAATTTACCAGCTAACTTAATATTAAAACCACCTTTACCAATAGCTAAAGAAATTTGATCAGGTTTTAAAAACACTTCTGCACGCTTAGTGTCTTCATTTAATTTAACTGAAGTAACTTTTGCTGGGCTTAATGAACGCTGAATTAATAATTGAGCGTTTGATGTGTAGTTAATCACGTCAATATTTTCATTTTTCAACTCACGAACAATACCATGGATACGAGAACCCTTCATACCAACACAAGCACCAACTGGATCAATTCTATCATCATAAGATTCAACAGCAACTTTAGCTCTTTCACCTGGTTCACGAACAATTTTCTTAATTGTAATCAAACCATCAAAAACTTCAGGAACTTCCATTTCAAATAAACGCTCTAAGAAAGATGGCGCTGTGCGCGACATAATTACTGAAGGCGTTCCGTTTTTTAATTCTACCTTATAAACTACTGCTTTTACAGAATCTCCTTTTTTAAAGAAATCAGAAGGGATTTGTTCAGTTTTAGGTAATAATAACTCATTACCTTCATCATCCAACAACATAATTTCTTTTTTCCAAACTTGGTAAACCTCAGCGTTGATAATATCTCCAACACGCTCTTTGTATTTATTGTAAATACCAGTTTTTTCTAATTCAAGAATTTTTTGAACTAAGTTTTGACGAACTGATAGTACGTTACGACGACCAATTTCATCTAACTTAACTAATTCAGTTACCTCTTCTCCAATTTCAAAATCAGGCTCAATTTTATGAGCATCTGTTAAACTAATATGTTTGTTTGGATCATAATCAAAAGAATCTTCGGCAAACTCATCATCTACAATCGTTCTATTTTTATAAATTTCGATATCTCCTTTATCAGGGTTTACGATAATATCAAAGTTTTTATCTGAACCATATTTTTTGATTAACATGGTACGAAATACATCTTCGATGATGCTCATTAACGTTGCGCGATCAATGTTTTTGTCTTCTTTAAATAACGAGAATGATTCAATTAAATTTACACTTTCCATTGTTTTGTTTTTTTAAAATGGTAATACTGATTTTGTTTCTTTTGTTTGATTATATGTTAAAGTTATGTCTTCTACTACGGTGTGATTTCCTTTTCCAACTGGCTTTTTCTCTCTTCTGGTTTCTTCAATCACAAATTCATTTTCATTGGCGCTTTTTAAAATCCCTTCGTGTTTAGCACCTTCCTTTGTAACTACTTTTACTTTGGTGCCAATGTATTTTTTATACTGAGATACTACCTTAAATGATTCTGTTGCTCCTGGCGAAGATACTTGTAATTCAAAATCTTCTTTTTCTCTATCTAAATTTCCCTCAACAAATCTGCTCAAGGCAACGCAATCGGCAATTAAAATATGATTTGGTGCATCAATATAAATTTCAATCACATTGCCTTTAAGGATTTTTACATCCACTAAAAACTTATCTGTGCCAGCAAAATGCTCGTTGATTAAGTTAATTATTGTTTCTTTTTTTATCATTTTTATAAAATAAAAAAGGGACTTATCGGTCCCTCATCTTTTCTATCTTCTAATTTGCGGGTACAAATATAAGTACATCTTTGTTAATAACCAAATATTATTAACACAACTAATTATGATTTAAGTCGTTGAATTGGTTAAGCAGTCTCCGAAAGATAAAGTTTAATCGTTTTTTATTTCTTACCGTCCCAATATAGAGATAAAGGACACAACATTAAGAATCATGGAAACAACTAAAAAAACAACAAACGGCGGCACTTTACTTACTATTTTAGCAGTTTTTGCCTCATCACTCACTGAGGCACAAGAAAAAAGTAAATTTTTTAACGAAAAACCCGAAGACTTAATTGTAAGTGGTTACATTATTGGTGGCGTTGCCATATTTGGCGTTTTAATTTTTGTTATTTCAAAAATTGCCGCTAGGTATAACAAGGAAAGCGATTCTGCTCCGAGAATAACGCGCACTTCGTCTCATCGTCATCACCACCATCACCGAGTGATAAAAAAATCGTCATAGATACTCGGTAAAAAATGCTATTATAACCCTTATTTTAGTATTTGTAAATCGTAAAAAATGCAATTATTTGATTAAATGTTTGATAAACAGTTAATTACTTAACGGCATTTTTTTTTGTTTTTTAATTGATACAACTATCTTTGTCCCGAATTTTAAAACTAAAACACAATGTCAGACATTTCATCAAAAGTAACATCTATCATCGTTGATAAATTAGGTGTAGAAGAAAAAGAAGTAACTCCAACTGCAAGTTTCACTAACGACTTAGGAGCAGATTCTTTAGATACAGTAGAATTAATCATGGAATTTGAAAAAGAATTTAATATCGCTATTCCAGACGATCAAGCTGAAAAAATTGCTACTGTAGGAGATGCTATCTCTTATATCGAAGCAAACGCAAAAAACTAAGAACTCACTTTTAAAAATTATTCTTTATGCAATTTAAGCGCGTAGTAGTTACGGGACTTGGTGCTGTTACACCTTTGGGCAGTAATGTTAACGATTATTGGACAAATTTAATTAATGGCGTAAGCGGTGCCGCACCTATTACACGTTTTGATGCATCTAAATTTAAAACACGCTTTGCTTGCGAAGTAAAAGGTTTTAAACTAGAAGATTATTTTGATAGAAAAGAAGCTCAACGTTTAGATGCTTTCTCTCATTATGGTATCGCCGCTTCTGTGCAAGCAGTAGCTGATGCTGGATTAGATAAAGAAGGCATTGATAAAAACGAAATTGGCGTTATTTGGGGCTCTGGTATTGGTGGTTTAGATACTTTCCAACAAGAAACTTTTAACTTTGCAAAAGGTGATGGTACGCCTCGTTTTAACCCTTTCTTTATTCCAAAAATGATTGCTGATATATGTTCAGGACATATATCGATGCGTTTTGGTTTTAGAGGTCCTAACTTCACAACTGTTTCTGCTTGCGCTTCATCAACATCTGCTTTAATTGATGCTTTCACTTATATTAAATTAGGTAAAGCTAATGCTATTGTAGCTGGTGGTTCTGAAGCGGCAATTAACGAAAGTGGTATTGGTGGTTTTAATGCTTGCCAAGCTATGAGTACTAGAAACGATAGTCCTGAAACAGCTTCTCGCCCTTATGATGTAGATCGTGATGGTTTTGTTTTAGGCGAAGGTGGCGTTGCTTTAATTTTAGAAGAATTAGATCATGCCCTTGCAAGAGGTGCAAAAATTTATGCCGAAATTATTGGTGGTGGTATGAGTGCTGATGCTCATCACATTACTGCTCCACATCCAGAAGGTTTAGGTGCCACTTTAGTGATGCAACGTGCCTTAAAAGATGCTGGAATTAACCCTGAAGTTGTTGATTATATCAATACTCACGGAACAAGTACTCCTTTAGGTGATTTAGCTGAATTAAAAGCGATTACTAATGTGTTTGGAGAACAAGCTTACAAAATGAATATTAGCTCTACAAAATCAATGACTGGACACTTATTAGGTGCTGCTGGTGCTATTGAGGCGATGGCTACTGTACTTGCTGTACAAAATGATATTGTACCTCCAACAATTAACAACGTAAACCCAGATCCAGAATTAGATCCGAAATTAAACTTAACGTTTAATAAAGCTCAAAAACGTACTATTAATTATGCTATTAGTAATACATTTGGTTTTGGCGGACATAATGCGGCGGTGGTTGTAAAAAAATACACAGCTTAACTTATTGCTTTGATAAAACTTTTATCAGCTTTAACACCACTCAACAAACAAGACAAAGAGTTTAAACGTAAACTCAAAAATATTTTAGGCTTTAGCCCTAACAATATTGCTTTGTACAAACAAGCGTTTAGACATAGCTCTTCCTCTAAAGAAATTACCGAACATTTGCAAAGTAACGAACGCTTAGAGTTTTTGGGCGACGCTATACTTGGCGCTGTGGTTGCCGAATATTTATTTAAATTATTTCCAAAAAAAGACGAAGGTTTTTTAACTCAAATGCGAAGCCGCATTGTGAATGGGCAAAACTTATTTATGCTCTCCAAAAAATTTGGTTTTGATGTACTACTTAACTCACGCTTAACCAAAAAAGAAAAAGTAAGTTCAAGTGCTTATGGAGATGCCTTTGAAGCCCTTATTGGCGCTGTGTTTTTAGACAAAGGATTTGATTTGACGAGAAAATTTATTTTGAACCGTATTATTAAAGCCCATTTAGATATTAATGAATTGTTGCAAAATGACACGGATTACAAATCACAGTTTCAGATTTTAATGCAGCGACAAAAAAAACAATTTGAATACACTATTTTAAAAGAAGAACACAACGGTAAAGAAAAAACCTACTCTATTCAATTATCTATTGACGGCGTGGAACAAGCCGTGTTTGAACACAAATCGAAAAAAGTAGCCGAACAAAAAGTAGCGCAATTGGTGTTGGAGAAATTAGCGAGTGAGAATTTAGTTACTGCTTAATAAAAATAACAGTTAAGAATTTCTACTTCGTTAGCGAATACCAATAACCTTTTCCTTTCTTATACTTTCCAAATATTTTTAAAAGATAATTGATATCATCGGTTTGTATAAAGTCGGGGCATTTTTCAACGGCTTCATAATTTTCTTTTTCTTTCCAAACTCCCCAAATAGTCACATGAATATTTTCATTGTGCGCTTGTTTTACCTGAGCTTTTGTAACCGAAGGGTTTGACATAGATAATCCCCAAAAGTTCCATTTTTTTACCGTTTCCATACCATAATTAAAATCATCGGTTAGTAAAAATAAATTGGCATCGGGCTTTATATCTTTAATGGCTAATAAAAAACCAGGATCTAAATTTTCTATAAAAATACGGGGGCCTAATTGATGTTTGTTTAATGCTTTAACAATGGTTCGAGCAAATAATTTAAAATACGCTCCTTGATCAAAATTACCGTAAGTAGCTTTGCAATCTAACGTTATAAAAATTTCTTGAGGATTAGGAATTTGAGAAATAAACTCGTCAAAGGTGATGATTTTAATATCATTAAAAAAATTGGCTTTTCGGTTACAGCCACTCATCTCGCTCCAATTCATATCTTTTACCAAGCCACTGCAAGATGTATTTTCATTTAAGTTCCAACCATGCAAAATAACTAATACACTATCTTTAGTTATTTGAACATCCATCTCTGTGCCATCTGCTCCTCGCGCCAAACAAGACTCCAAACTTTTTAAGGAATTTAATGGATAAATAGATTCAGTGCCCATACCAGCATGACCAAAACAACCTATTTGGTTATTGTTTAGATTTTCTAAGTGAAAGGTTGCAGGGTCTTTTGAGCAAGAAACCGTTAGGATTAAAAAAGTTATGAAAATTAATCTCAACAAACTATTAGGTTTTAAAACACATAGGCACATAGTTATAATTTCTATGCGCCTATGTATTTATGTCATTCAAAAATAGTAATAAAATAAGAAATAAGTTCAGCATAGAAAACTTTGTTTTGACATAGAATTCTATGAAACAGCAAAGCTGTCTATTTCTCCTTTAACCTGTAATTAAAATCTATGTGCCTATGTGGTTAAAAAACAAATTAAATAGCTAACTTTTTATAACGTGGACGTTTTGGCTCTACGTTACCTAAACGTTTTTTGCGATTTTCTTCATATTCGCTATATCCGCCTTCAAACCAGTAAACCGAACTATCACCTTCAAATGCTAAGATGTGCGTGCATACACGATCTAAAAACCATCTATCGTGACTAATAATTACAGCGCAACCAGCAAAGTTTTCTAAACCTTCTTCTAAAGCACGTAATGTATTTACATCTAAATCATTGGTAGGCTCATCTAATAACAATACGTTACCTTCGTTTTTTAAAGCCATCGCTAAGTGCAAACGGTTACGCTCACCACCTGATAAAACAGAAACTTTCTTTCCTTGATCGCTTCCACCAAAATTGAAACGAGAAATGTAAGCTCTTGAGTTCATTGCTTTTCCGCCTAAAGTGATGTTATCTAAACCTCCACTTAAAACATCGTATACTGTTTTGTTTGGATCTAACTCCTTATGTGTTTGATCAACGTATGAAATTTTTACAGTTGGTCCTACTTTAAATTCTCCTCCATTTGGTTTTTCTTCGCCCATAATCATACGGAACAAAGTTGTTTTACCGGCACCATTTGGCCCTATAATACCAACAATACCTGCAGGTGGCAATTTAAAGTTTAATCCTTCGTATAATAATCTATCTCCAAATCCTTTTGATACATCAATGGCTTCAATTACTTCGTTACCTAAACGTGGACCATTAGGAATGAAGATTTCTAATTTCTCTTCTTTATCCTTAATGTCTTCGTTCATCATTTTATCGTAGTTACTTAAACGGGCTTTTTGTTTTACACCACGTCCTTTTACTCCCTGACGAACCCAGTCTAACTCACGCGCTAATGTTTTTTGGCGTTTAGATTCTGTTTTCTCTTCTTGTTTTAAACGATTTCCTTTTTGCTCTAACCAAGATGAGTAATTTCCTTTCCAAGGAATACCTTCTCCACGATCTAACTCTAAAATCCAACCAGCTACGTTATCTAAGAAATAACGATCATGGGTTACCGCAATAACAGTTCCTTTGTATTGTTGTAAATGTTGCTCTAACCAATCAACCGATTCAGCATCTAAGTGGTTGGTAGGCTCATCTAATAATAAAATATCTGGTTCTTGTAATAACAAACGGCATAAAGCCACACGGCGACGCTCACCACCTGATAAAATTTTAATTGGCGTATTACTCTCTGCACAACGCAAAGCATCCATAGCGCGCTCTAAACGAGAATCTAAGTTCCATAAATCATGTTGGTCAATTAACTCTTGTAACTGAGCCTGACGATTAATTAACTTATCCATTTTATCTGGATCGTTTAATATTTCTTCGTCCATGAATTTGTTGTTTACCTCTTCAAATTCATTTAAAATATCTACGTGTTTTTGAGCCCCTTCACGAACCACTTCAATAACTGTTTTGTTTTCATCTAAGTTCGGTTCTTGCTCTAATAAACCAATGCTGTATCCTGGCGATTGGTGGATTTCTCCTAAGTAATCTTTATCAATACCCGCCATGATGCGTAATAATGATGATTTACCGGAACCATTTAAACCTAAAACACCAATTTTAGCTCCATAATAAAAGGAGATATAGATATCTTTTAATACTTGTTTTTGTGGTGGATGTATCTTAGATACATTAACCATACTGTAAATAATTTGTCTTCCTACTTCTGACATGATAAAAAATTTGAGGGTATAAAGTTAGCAGAAAAAGCCAATAAATAAAGGCGAAAAATAAAAAAAAGGAGTTATCCTTTAGGGAAAAACACTAAATGTTTTTCGTTATACATGCGAATGTATTTAGTAGCAAATTCTTTTTTCTTTTTTTTACTTAAAGCCATAAATTCTTTGTAAACAGCGTCATCTCTTTTTAAAAACTCTTCTAATTTTTCAATGTTAAAAGGAGCAATTTCTCCACTATAAAAATCAAATAAATACTGACGTATTTCCCTCGTTTTATGCGCCGTGCTATTCATTGGTGCATTCATAAACGGATCAAAACCTGGAGAATAGCTTAATACCTCCACAGTGCCAATAAAATTACTGATAGCACCAAAAACAGGAATACGATAAAAATTTTTATCTTGATTAATAAAAATAATGTTGTTTTGACAGTAGCCCCAAACTTGTTCCGACTTTATTTTTGACACGGAGCCATCTCTTTCTGTATATTCAATGTACTCTTGTTCTATTAACTTAGAGTAAAAATCAAGTTGCTCTTTGTTAATTTTTGTAATAATTTTTTCTTTAGGAATGGGCCAGTTATATCTAAAATCTTGATATCCTAAATACAAGCCTTCATACAGGCGAAAATCTTTAGTAAATGCAATAGAATCCTGTGCTTTAATTTCACCAAAACTAAAAAAGCTTCCCAACAAAAAAAACAAAGCATATCGCATGTTGTAAATATCTAAATTATTTGTAATTTAATGGTATAAAATTTACTGCATGAAACTGTATTTTGCATTTTTTAGTATAATGTTATCTATTTATTTAAACGCTCAGTCTGTTTTTAATACCGAGCTGATTAAAAAATTAGATACAGGACTTCCAAATGAAATAGTGAATGTTTTGGTATTAAACAAAGTAAATACTAAAATTGATTTTAATTCAATCTCCTCTTTAAAACTGCATTATCAAGTTGGTAATATCAGCGCTATTAGTTGTAAATTGAAATCTCTAGAAGCATTATCTCGATTAAAAAATGTAATAAGAATAGAATACACACATCATCATCTTCAATTGATGGATGATACATGTGTCTCAAAAAACCGCATAAAAGCTATCAAGCAAGGGCTATCGCCTTTACCACAACCTTACGATGGCTCGGGAGTGATAGTGGGAATTATAGATTCGGGAACTGATTTTAATCACCCAGATTTTAAAGACGTTAACGGTAATTCTCGCATAAAATATTTATGGGACATGACAAAACCTGTTGCTGCAAATACGCCAACAGTTTTTGGTTATGGACAGGAATGGAGCAATACTCAAATTGATCAGGGTTTATGTACGCATACCGACTTGGCTAATTATGGACATGGAACCAATGCGGCTGGTATAGCAGCAGGAAATGGGTATTCCATTAATAAATACGAGGGAATGGCACCAAAAGCAGATATTATTGTGGTTGCACTAGATTTTAACAGACCAGGCTTTACTATAGCAGATGCCGTTCAATACATTGTTACTAAATCTCAAGTATTAAACAAGCCATTAGTCATTAACGCTAGCGTTGGCGATTATTATGGAAGCCATGATGGAACAGATTTGGAAGCACAATTAATTGATAATATGATAAAAAATACACCAGGTAGAGCTTTAGTGGCAGCTTGTGGTAACGGAGGTGGAGTTGCTTTTCATGTTGGATATAATATTGTGATGACAGATACAAATTTTACATGGATACGAAACAATAGTCCAATTATTAACTTTAGCGAATATGCCGATACAAACCAAATTAAAAATGTAAAATATAGTATTAGTGTCACTAATCCTGGTTTTAATGATTTAGGGCAAACACCTTTTCAACCCTACAATTACGCTCTAAACACAATTAAAAAAGATACGATTTTTAAAAATGGAAACCGAATAGGCGTCGTACAAAGTATTGCTAGCATTAACTCTTTTGGTGTTTATGAACTTAGTATAAGTATTAAAGCAGATAGCCTAAACTATTACTGGGGTATATCTCATACTGGAATCGGAAAAATTGATTCGTGGAATTTTAATTATGTAACCAATGGTTTACCATCAAGTATTCAATATCCAAAAATTGTTTCGTATAAAAAAGCAGATACTTTACAAACCATCGTCAGTAGTTTTCAATGCAGTAACGAAGTGATTGCCGTAGGCAATTACGTTAATAGAAACTCCTATGTGGATGTAAATAATGTTACTCAAACAAATACTGAAGTTGCTGGACAATTACATCTTAGTAGCAGCATTGGGCCAACAAGAGATAATAGAATTAAACCAGATATTACGGCCTCTGGCGCTACTATTTTAGCAAGTTCGCCACTAGCGCATATTTTTAATTTAAAAACAAATGCACCTTATCTAGTTGCACAAGGTGGCTTCCATGTCACTGCTGGTGGCACTTCATCGTCAAGTCCTGTAGTTGCAGGTTTGGCAGCCTTATATTTTCAAAGACATCCAACAGCTACGAATCAAGATTTAAAACAGGCTATCACGAATTGTGCCTATCAAGATATTTATACTGGAGCATCCTTACCAAACAACACATGGGGATATGGCAAATTAGATGGTTTTGCAACGATGTGGTGTGGAGAAATACTTCAGAGTATTCATGAATCTGAAGTTACAGAAAACATAGAAGTGTACCCAAACCCCATGATTAATGAAACAAGCGTTTTATTTCCCAATCAAAATCCAAAAACTATTAAATTATATAATACATCTGGGCAATTGATATTTGAAGATACCTGTGAAACATCAAGCTATATTTTAAAACGAAATCATTTGGCTACAGGATTGTATTTATTATTATGCGAAGAGAAAACTAGTACTTATAAAATAAAAATCATTATTTTGTAGCTCCAAAAAATATGATTTAGCATACTATTTTAAATAATTAAACGTTACCAATTTTAAAATGAAATATTGTCTATACATACTAATCAGTTTTTTGATAGTTGCAACAGATTTACAAGCGCAAACTAAAAAACGAAACTTCAGACAACATGAAGTTGGTTTGATGATTGGAGGATCTTATTACATTGGAGACTTAAATCCACGTAAACATTTCTTTTTATCTCAGCCAGCTGCAGGTGCTTTTTATCGCTTTACTCCAAATTACCGTTACGCTTTTAGAGGCGGAATAAATTGGGGGAGAATTATGGGTGATGATTCTCAAACAGATAATCCTGATCAGCTTCAACGAAATTTAAATTTTAAATCTCAAATAATTGAGTTTAATGCTATTGCTGAATTTAATTTTTTAGAGTATCGCATCAGTAATGATAAATACAAATTTACCACTTTTTTATTTTTAGGAATTAATGTATTCACACACAAACCGCAAGCAAACCTTGGTAATTATTGGATTGATTTGCAGCCTTTAAGAACCGAAGGACAATCAAAAGGCTATAAATTAACGCAAGTAGGTATTCCTTTTGGTATAGGAGCAAAAATGAATGTTTCTAAAAAAGTAGGCATTGGGTTAGAATGGGGACCAAGAAAAACATTTACAGATTACTTGGATGATGTGAGTGGCACTTATCCTGACGTAACATTAAATCCATTTACATCAACTCATGGTGCCTCATTATCAGACCGCTCAAAAAATGCTGGAAATAATATTAATAAACAACGTGGAAATCCAAGAACAAAAGATTGGTATTTCTTTTTTGGAATAACCTTAAATATTAAGCTAAACATGAAAGCTCCGCCATGTTATGCTTATGACCATTAATATTACTTCTTTTTATTTTTTTCTTTAGACTCGTTCCAAGTTTTGTATTCGTTTTGTTGTTCTGGTCTAAATGCTGGCATTCGGCGTAAAGGTTCGCAGGGTTTTAAAGTGGCGTAACAATCAGCAGGTAATTGTTGATATAACGCGGTTCCTTTAGTTTTCCAGGCTATCATCTCATCGCTCACATCCTTTACTACTTTTGCTGGATTACCTACCACTACTTTTCTATCTTCTATAACCGTATCGGCAGGCACAAAACATAAAGCACCAACAATACAATTATCTCCTATCAAACAATTATCCATCACCACCGAATTCATCCCAACCAATACATTTTTTCCAATGGTACCTCCATGAATAATGGCACCATGCCCAATATGAGCTCCTTCTTTCAACAAAACGGTTGTTCCCGGAAACATGTGAATGGTGCAGTTTTCTTGTACATTGCAACCATCTTCAATAATAATTTGTCCCCAATCACCACGAATAGCAGCACCTGGACCGATGTAAACATTTTTTCCAATAATCACATTACCTGTTACGGTAGCATTTGGATGAACAAAAGAACTTTTATCTATTACTGGCTTGTAGCCATTGAATTCGAAAATATTTGCCATAATTTTTTTGAGAATCTTTTATACTTTTTTTAGCATCTCTTTTTTTAAACTATTAATCCATTCAAATGCATTTTCTTTATTATTAAACATTTTTGTAGGAATTTTAGGTTTATTAAAAGAAATATAAAAATTAACCAATAGCCGCATCGGTAGTGAATTAACAATAAATGCATCCGCATAGCGATACTTTATAAAATTATCATCTGAATACAAAATTCTAATATCAGAATTTGAATTAAAATTTTCCCTAGTATCAATAACAACAAACCGTTTCTTAAAATCAGCTAATTCATTCGATAAATTAAATAATTCAGTTAATTCAGATTCGCCAATATCAATATTTGGCTTCATTTTAACAATTAACACATCTTCTTCAAGACAAAGATTCGCCAAATATGTATCCTTAGTTTTGTGCATGATCAATTACATAAAAGTAATAAAAAAGAAATACAATTAAATACTACTTAAAACTCACTTTTCAGATGAAATTTAATTTCAGGAAATTTAGTTTGAGCCATCTCCAGTAACCAAGCAGATTCAGCTAAAAACACCAAGCGATTTTCTTTATCGTAAGCTATATGATTAGATTTATCAATTAAAAACTCATCTAGTTTTTTCTTATCGCTACATTCAATCCAAAGTGCTTTATACAAATTTACAGTATCATAACCACAAGAAGCGTTGTACTCTGATTTTAAACGATGTTGAATTACTTCAAACTGCAAAGCTCCAACTGTTCCTACTACTTTGCGTCCATCAGCTTTTTTAGTAAATAACTGAGCTACTCCTTCATCCGTTAACTGCTCTAAGCCTTTTTGTAATTGCTTAGTTTTCATAGGATCAAGATTAGTCACATATTTAAATAACTCTGGCGAGAAGCTAGGAATACCTTTAAAATTAAATTTGTTTCCTTCAGTTAATGTATCACCAATTTTAAAATTACCCGCATCATACAAACCAATTACATCGCCCGGAAAAGATTCATCAATTACCGATTTTTGCTGAGCCATAAAAGCTGTTGGATTACTAAAGCGCATGTCTTTTCCTTCGCGCACATTATAATAATATTTATTACGCTCAAACTTCCCAGAAACAATTCGCAAGAAGGCAATTCTATCGCGATGCTTAGGATCTAGGTTAGCATGAATTTTAAATACAAATCCACTAAATTTTTGCGACTCTGGTTCTATATGTCCAGCCACATCCGTATCTCTACCCTGAGGTGTTGGTGCAATTTCTACAAAACAATCTAATAATTCTTTAATACCAAAATTATTAACCGCACTGCCAAAAAACACAGGACTAATATTTGCCTTTAAATATTCTTGCTTATCAAAATCATCGTACACTCCATCAATTAAAGTAATATCATCACGCAATTGATTGGCGAAGTCTTCGCTAATGTACTTCTCAATTTCTGTATCATTAACATTATCTAATACTACACTATCTTCAACCGTTGTTTTACTATCTCCTTGAAATAAAGATAATTTTTTTTCGTATAAATTGTAAACGCCTTTAAATGATTTACCAATACCAATTGGCCAGGTTAAAGGACGCACTCTGATTTTTAATTCTTTTTCAATTTCATCTAATAAATCAAAAGCATTTTGTCCTTCTCGATCCATCTTGTTTACAAATACAATCACTGGAGTATTTCGCATACGACAAACTTCTAATAATTTACGCGTTTGAGGCTCTACTCCTTTTACACAATCAATAACCATGATAACGCTATCCACGGCAGATAACGTTCGGTAAGTATCTTCGGCAAAATCCTCGTGTCCAGGAGTATCTAATATATTAACTTTAAAATCGCGATAATCAAAAGCCATAACCGATGTTGAAACCGAGATACCACGTTGCTTTTCAATTTCCATGAAATCGGAAGTGGTTGACTTTTTAATTTTATTTGATTTAACGGCGCCAGCTGATTGAATGGCTCCTCCAAATAACAATAACTTTTCGGTTAAAGTTGTTTTACCGGCATCTGGATGGGCAATAATAGCAAATGTTTTTCTTTTATGTAATTCTTCTGTAAAACTCATTATGTATTTGAAATAAGGGTATAAAGATAACTTTTTTTAAGAGATACCAATTGTTCTGAGACTAGAAAGGATAACCAATACCAAAACTCAAAACTGGTGATTTTAATGGCTGTTTGTCAAACATCCAACGGTCGTTTTCAGCATATTCAGGATCTCGTAATCTAACAGCAGCATCTAATCTTAATATAAAAAAGCTGAAATCATATCTGAGACCAAAACCTGAACCTACAGCTATTTCTTTATAAAATTGATCTGGCTTAAACTTTCCGTTTGGTTTAAGTGGATCTTCATAAGACAACCAAATGTTTCCTGCGTCCATAAACCAAGCGCCATAAAAAGATTTGAAAATATGGAAACGGTATTCAATGTTGGTTTCCATTTGAATATTTCCAATTTTATCAAAACGAGCTGTAGACTGAGAAGAATTATAACTTCCAGGACCTAAGGTTCTGGCTCTCCAAGCTCTGATGCCGTTTGGACCACCACCAAAAAAACTTTGCTCGTAAGGGAGAACTGCCAAATTTGAAAGAGGTTTCCCAAAACCACCAGCCAATCGGTAAACCAATTTACCAAGTTTTCGGATCTGAAAATAAAATCGGTAATCAACATCTAATTTTACAAATTGAGAAAAAGGAATATTCAGAATGACATATCTACCCAACGTATCCACTTGCTGACTAGACGCATTAAAAACTCCCCTTAATAAATTACCAGATGAACTTAAATTCATCTTAAGGTACATCAAATTGCGTTTATGTTTCAAACTTTGGTTATTATAAGTAGCTGATACGCGAGATAAAGTTGTAATGTGATTTAAAAAAGAATTTAATAGAAAAAAATCGTTCAAATTTTCGAGTTCAGTTTTGTATGTATTCGACAACTGAGCTCTAACAACATATGCCTCTAATGGAATCACATCATAAGCAAAAAGTCCCTTGTTATTAGTAAACTTAAAACCATAAGAAATATTCGCAATCGTTCTGTTAAAATTTTGACTTGCTTGATAATTAAGCGAAAGATTTAATACAGTTTTAGGCTGAGAAAAATACCTCTTCTCAACATGATCTCTTTTGTAATAAAATAATGTGAAAGGAAACAAAGGTTTTGGGAAGAAGATATTCAACTCGGGCCCAAACTGAAATGTATTAAATAACCTTTGGATATCGCTAACCTGATCTATAGTTTGCACCTGCTCATCTGTTGAGTTAAAAGCTCTTTGAGATGTTAACGATCCTTTTAATTTAAGTTCTACTAACTCAGCTCCCTTAAATGCATTTTTATTCTGAAAAACGAAACTTCCAGCCACGCCATAATTATCAGATGTTTTTGTGCCTTCAGCTTCCATACTAATGGATTGCTTTACCAGTGGTTGACAAACAATGTAACAATCTAACTTATCTGAATAATAAGGATTTTTTATATATTGAATATAAACACTCTTAAAAACTCTTAAAGTACTTAAGCCCTTGTAAGTTTCTTCAGACAGACTTTGTTGATATAACTGGCCTGGTGAAATAGAAATATCTCGAGTTAAATCTTTCTTTCTAAATTTTAAAGCACTATTATGAAGAATTTTTAAACCATTATATTCGGTCGTATCTTTAAAATAGGCATCATCTGACTTGCCTCTAAAATCAATAACTGTTTCGGGAATAACGTATACATTTTGAATGTAAAAACGTGGATGATTAGTATAAACCAATGAATCATTGGTTTCGGTATATGACCGCGAGTACATTTTTATACCAATGGTTAAATTAACTTTTTGTCCAACTAAATTTGTATCAGCTAAATAATAAACATACTCTGGCGCAAAATAAAAATATCCATTATTTAATTGACTTTCAGTAATGCGATCTCTTTCCTTCTGAAATACATCTTCATCATAAATGGCATTATGTTTAATAAGAGAGGAAATGGTATCATTAAATATAAAATATTCAATTAATGGATCCTCTATTTTGTAGTCAATATTTTGAATGGTATAAGGCTTTGATTGAGATATCATGTAAAATGTTTTGGCTCGTTTATTTTTCACATCTATTACAACACTATCTCTCACTTTTGAATCAAAATAACCTTTAGAAAACACGAATTTTTGTAACTGATTTTTGGTGATTTTAGTCAAAAATGTATCTAAAATAACTGGCGGTTCACCAGCTTCCATAATACTTTCTCTGAAAGTAGCCTTTTCTTTATTTTTTAAGTTAGGGAGTTTAGCAGGTTTACCTTTAGCTACTCTTTTATCATTTTTACGATTATTTTTGGCGATACGTTTTTCGTTTATTCTATCGAACCTTAAATCTCTTTTTTCTTTTTTCTTGAGCATTTTTTGCTGGTCAACTTGATTATATAACCACAAATTGAATCGAAATAATTTTAATATCTTACGATTGGGTTTTTGCCTAATAAATCCATCTAATTCGGCATTATCAATAGCTGTACCATTATCTTTTATAACGTTTTTACTTAATAAAAATTCATTTTCTTTTAGATGCTTATTAATTTTACAGGACGCAAAAAACAAAATAGCAAGCAACAACAAAAAACAAACTCGAATCATTTTTCGAGAATGCCTTAAAATAATTTTAATATCCTGAAGATAGGTCAAATGGTTTACTTACATTTATAGCCTACTAATTTAAGTTTAATAAATGATTAGTAAAAATCAGATAAAATATATTCAATCTTTACACTCTAAAAAAAATAGGGAAGAAGAAGGCTTGTTTATAGTTGAAGGCATTAAATTGGTAACTGAGTTCATTCAGCAAAATAAATTTGAAGTAAAGGAAGTATTTGCAGTGGCTGAATACATTGACAATCACATTAAAATTTTAACCAATCATCAAATTTGTTACAGCGAAATAACTGGTGAAGAGCTAAAAAAAATAAGCCTTTTATCAACTCCCAACCAAGTATTAGCTGTGGTAAAGAGTATAGAACAAGTTTTAGACGATACTTTACTAAATCAATCAACATCTCTGTTTTTGGATGACATCAGAGATCCTGGCAACTTAGGAACTATTATTAGAATAGCTGATTGGTTTGGAATTAAACAAGTTATTTGCTCACCAAATTGCACCGAACTATATAATCCAAAAACATTGCAAGCCAGTATGGGCGCTATTTTAAGAGTAAATGTTAATACTCTTTCTTTTAAAGACTTATTAAAAATACTTCATCATACTCCTATTTACGGCGCAGTTCTTAATGGCCAAAATATTTACACTGCCTCACTAAATAAAGGACTCATTATTATTGGCAACGAGGCCAACGGTATTTCTGAAGAAGTATTAACTCAAATCACTCATCCTATAACAATCCCTGCTGCTATTGGTAATGGCAGCGAATCGTTAAATGCGGCAAATGCTTGTGCTATTATTTGTGCTGAATTTCACAGGCAATTAACCTATCAATAGATAAAGCTGAAAATAATAACAATTTTTTTCCTTAATCACATTAATAGTTTAGTTTTGTAATTAATAATGTTGTCAGATATCAATATAAACCTTTCAAATTTTGGGCAGCTATCAAATATGGCAGATTGCTTAGTTATTGAACTATCTGATAATTTAATTCAGTTTTGTGAAATTGAAACCAAAGAAAATACGCCACTGTACATTTGTCATTATCCCATTGAAAATAATAATTTACATTCATTAAGCGAACATTTAATTATCGCTATTAAACACTTTCAATTATCGAAAAAATCATACCAACATATTTATGTAAATTATTTTAATAAGCAGTTTACATTATGCCCAACTGCCTTTCACGAAACAAAGCATAACCGTACTTTCTTAGAATTTAATGTTGGCACTACTGATGATAAAATAATTTTAACAGATGATATTCATACAGATGTTAAATTAATTTATGCTATTGATGAATCTTTAAAATCAACTTTAGATTTATTATACCCAAATCATCAATTAAAACATACCATGACGGTATTATCCAAATTGATGTTGCAATCAGAAGAATTAACTAAGGAAAATATTATTTTATCGGTCTATTCAAATCATATAGAAATAGCTGTTAAACTAGATCACAAACTAGTCTTAGTAAATCAATTTGACATTAAAACGCAAGAAGATATCCTTTACTATATATTATTTATACTAGAACAATATCAATTAAATCCACTTACCGCAAATATTACATTAGCTGGAAATATAGATTCAACATCAATACTTATCTCCTCATTAAAAAAATACATCAAAAATATTCGTTTATCACAAGGACATAAAAAATTAAAATGGTCTAATGTAGCTGGGATGCCTCAACACTTTAATTACACCTTACTAAATAGAATATTTTGCGAATAATTGGCGGCACATACAAAGGCAAACAAATTATAGCTCCTAAAAATTTACCCGTTAGGCCTACAACTGATTTTGCAAAAGAAGGTCTATTCAATATTTTAAATCATAAAATTGATTTCGAAGATTTAACTGTACTTGACTTATTTTGTGGAACTGGTAATATAAGTTTAGAATTTGCGTCTCGCGGTGCAAAAAAAATATACTCGGTTGATAAGCACACTCCCTGTCTCTATTTTTTGAAAGACACAGCAAAATCATTAAAAATGAATACTATTTTTACTGATAGAGCAGACGTGTTTAAATACCTCGAAAAATCAATAACAACATTTGATTTAATATTTGCTGACCCACCTTATGAATTAGAAAACATTGAAATGATTCATGAATTAGTATTTAAAAACAACTTATTAAATCCAGATGGCATACTAATTATTGAACATGGGCAAAAAACAGATTTAAGCTCCAAAGCGCGCTATATTGAGACACGAAAATACGGCAACGTTCATTTTAGTTTTTTTACTCAAGATTCGAGTGAATAAAAACCGGTCATATAGTTTTATAGACCTAATTAAACTATAACATATTTTAGTAAATCCATCAAAAATTATCTTGTAACTTATAGTATATTTGGTATTATACAATTGTATGCGTTTAATCCTAATTTTCATATTAATTAGCTTAATAACTAAAGCACAAAACATTACCATAAAAGGCAAGGCACATTCTTCGCATATTGGTAAAGAAGTAGTTTTAAGTGATTTTACAGATTATATTACGTACAACCTCGTTAAAGAAAGTTCAGACACCATTGATAAGGATGGCTATTTTGAATTAAAACTTCAATCAAAAAACACCAAGCCCATTTTATTAAACATCAATAATTTAATAGGTAAAATATATGTACAGCCAAATTTTGTATATGGCATCTATTTTCCTGCTGAAGACTCAAGCGCCAACCATCAAGAAGGAACTGAAACGACGGTTGATATAAGTGTGTATGGAAAAGATAGTACTGAATTAAATGCCTTAATAATTGACTTTAATAAGCAATACAATAATCTATTTATCAATTCTACCGATAAATATTTATCTCCAACAAAAATAAACTCGATGTTGGATACATTCTTACTTTCCTCAAAAAAAAGGTATGAACATATCAAAAATCCGTATTTTAAAAATTATTTGGAATATTCGTTTGCCGATTTTTTCTCTAATACATCAAGAAGCAAAACATTATTAAATAAATTATTTATTGATAAAAAAACGATACAGTACCATAATTACGAGTATATGCAATTTTTTAATGCACATTTCAAAGGCTATTTAAAAGCGTACGCTTCTACTAAAAATGGAGGCAATATATACAATAGCATTAATGCGTTTGCTGATTATAAAGATTTGAAAAACCAATTTAAAGAGGATAAAAGCATTACTAATGATACCCTCAGGGAGTTACTAATTTTAAAAGGCTTAATTGATTTTTACTACAGTCCTGATTTTGATAAAATACAGGTACAAAGCGTTATTGAACAATTGTATAGAGAAACAAAAGTGCAAGAACATAAAAATATTTCTTTCAATATACTTCAAATTATCAATCAACTTCAGCCTGGTGCTAAAGCTCCTGATTTTGTAGCAAATGATAAAAATGACCAATCTGTAAACTTATATAACTACAAAGGAAAACATGTGTATTTAAATTTCTTTTCAAGTGAAAGTGAAACAAGCCAAAAAGAAATGCAAAAAATTATTGATTTAAAAAAGAAGTTTAATGATAAAGTTACTTTTATAAGCGTTTGCCTTGATGATAGTGTGAAAACATACAAAGCGTATTTAAAAGCAAACCCAAAACAAGATTGGACTATTTTACATCAGGCTAAAAATAGCTCAGCAAAACAAAACTATAACATTAAAACACTATCTGGATTTTTCTTTATTAATCCTCAAATGCAATTAGCGCAATCACCTGCATTAATGCCAAGCGAAGGTATTGAATATAAATTTAATGCCTTATTTAGACCAAGAAAGAAAAATACTATTATTGGTGTGAGATAATAAATACTTACATTTTTTTCATTGTTAATTTTGCCAAAATTTGGGTAGTGGCCGTGTCTACTGAAATACCAAAACCCGCCACTAAAATACCTTTTAAACCAACATTTGACTCAATAGCGTATACCGCGGTCTCATCCGCTGGGTCCGAATTTCCTTCATAACGATATACATCTACTATTTTAAAACAATCACCGTATTTTTCATAATGATATACTAAACTATTTTCTTTCTAATTATTCCGATGTTTGGTTTCATATTATATGTTTTAATGATTAATAAATTTTTATTGTTGTCTAAAAAAACGTATGACAAGTTGTTGATATTATTTCGATTGAACTTTTTCCTTTGCCATTACTATTAATGAAGGGCTAGTATCTCCAAATAGAAATCCCAAAGGCTTAACAGAATCAATATGATCAAAAACAATTTTAAGAATAGCAATAATAGGGAGAGAAACAAACATTCCTGCAATGCCCCAAATAGCACCACCAACTATAACTGCAATAATGGCAATAAACGCATTGATTTTAACTTTAGCTCCAACTAACTTTGGCATAATAATATTATTATCAATAAACTGAATGATAGAATAAAGTATCAATACATAAATAACATAGGTGTAAGAATCTTTAGTTACTAATGTGATAATACTATAAATAACCATAGCAACTAAGCCTCCCAAATAGGGAACGATATTCAGTGTAGCTCCAAGAATTCCAAGAACCAAAGCATACTTGATCCCTAAAACATATAAACCAATACTATTTAATACAGCAACTAAAGCAACTTCCATTAATAGAGCTATTAAATATTTTTGAATAATACCTTTTGAAGAAGAAATAATATCTTTAACCTCATGTTGATTAGAATTACCAAACAATTTGTATAAAAACTCAATTAAATGATTTTTATAAAATAAAATCATAAAAACATATACTGGAATTAGTACAAGCATGAATAATAAATTACTCAAAGAACTAAGAGTTAAAGCAATTGAAGATCCGCCCTCTCCGCTAAATTAGTCAAAAACCCCTGTATTTAAAGGGGTTTTATTTTTTCGGGGTGGATCTTGGGGTGAAATTTTTAAATTAAAGTCTTGTTCGCTTTATTCCTGTTAATAACTTCGTAATGTCACCTTTAATTCTGAGAGCTTCTTGCAATTCAGCTTCATTAATTAAATAAAACCCACCAGACTGAAGCCTATCAATTTCTCGTTTCTTAGTTGTTTTAAAAAGCTTTATTTTATTATTTATGGTAACGTGGCTTACATGGTATTTTTCGCAAGCATCTTTAATGCTAATAAAATCTGGAACACTACTTTGATTAATAGGCGGCATTAAATTTTGTAGAAGCTTCATAATAGCAAGTTGGTTTTGCTCAATGTTTTCCAAACGCTGAACAATGCCATGCAATACTTTACCTTCTATTAGTGCTACCCCTTCCATTTTAATATTAAAAGATCATTTTAATTCTTAATGAGTGTTTATTCAGTTTTGTCTTCAGCATTTCACTTAGTTATAATTTTTACTTTAGTAGGCTTATATAGGTCATATGCTATGAAGCCAATAATTATTACGCCCACAGTAATCAAGGCAATTTTCTCCCAATTGGGACTGGTTGGTAATGAATGAGTCTGTTTGAATATCATGATATTTGATTTATAGCTTAAATGAATAAATTAATGCTAATAGTACATCTTTGGGAGTGTTATACAAGATATTTAACTCACCATTGTCTGTGATTATGCTATCGCTTTTGCCTTTTACTTTACTGAAAAAATATAAAAGCCTTGAATCCGCAAATATTTGTTGGTTAGACTTTAATTCCATCAAAACTTTATTTAATTGAATGTTGTCATCAGTCAGTTGTTTTATTTTTGAATTAAACCTATTTATATCAACTTCTTTTAAAGAAGATTCCAATGAATTGTTTATCTGCTTTAAGTCTTCTAAAGATTTAGTTAATATATTTACCTCCTCTAATAAACCAGCATGAGTAATTAGAATGTTTTCACAATGTTCACTTAAGGAAATCCCTAACACCTTAGCTTCATCACTTAACTTGAGTTTTAATTCTGAATAAGCTCTTACGCCTATATTAATTTTGCGATTACCGTTTTCGAAGATTTCTTCTTCAATTTTGTCTATATCCATGTTGTTTAATTTTTCTGTAAAACTGAGAATAATTCATAATAGGTAACCGGTTATAACTGGTTATTATTTTTTAATGGCTGATTTATATAGGGTTACAGAGCCAGTATTTTTTTGTAAATTAGATATCTATTTAATGTTAAATAAGTTTAAAAGATGAAAAAACCAATTTATAGCTATTCTGACTGGTATAAAGGGAAGGTGTATTTAGAAACTGGCGCAATTATTATTAGTAAAACAGAAAAAGCAATTAAGGCCCAATTAGATGATTTTTCTGAAGATACCATCAAAAAAATTCAATCGAAACAAAAAGAAATATTTGATACTAAATGTTCCGCTAAACTAATTGAATTTAAAAATGTTTTCAAAGGTCGTTTTAAAAAATCTGAGGCAAAAGAATTATTCCTTAAACATGAAATTGAAGATAATAGAATAATACTCTATTTAAATCCTATACAAGATTTGCGTTTTAAAAACAGATCTTTTATTATTTCTAAGGATGATTTATTTTTAATGAGAGAATATTTTTATAATCAAATTATTAAAGGAGAAAAATATTACGGGTTCGTTCATAGTCCAAATTTTAAAATTCCGTACGAAAAATATACTAATGATTTAGTTTACACTAGAGTAACTTTTGATTATTACAATTGGCTGAAAGAATTTCGGAATCGACTTAATTTAAAAAGTGATACAAAAAATAGCAAGGAAAATAGTAAAATTCAAAAGCCTATAAAAGTCGAATCGAAGTCTGATAGAATAAAAGTAAAAGTTATTGCACTGATTTGCATTTATAACGGTGTTCATATAACTCGAGTTAATTGTGATGAAATTGCGGCTAAGTATCATTATACTGAGAAAACGAGTAGAGAGGGATTATTTCAAGATTATCAGAAATTTAGTACTACAAACGGACGAATTAAGTTGGCTAGTGAAAGTAAAGTAAAATGTAACAATAGACTCAAATTAATAGAAGTCGCATCAATGCATTTAAAAGGTAAAGCTAAAGAACATGCCATGTCTGAAATTCAAATTTTAGAAAAGGCGATATCTGAACATGATTGGTAAAAAGTGGAAAGTTACTCCTTCACAAAACGTTAACAAGTGTTACCAGTAGTTAACTCACGTTTACCTTCATTAACCGTTGGTTAACAGAGATTAACGAACGTTAACAAGCCAATTTATCCAATTAAAATTTACTGGTTGATTCTTTATATTTCAAACAAATCTAATTGGTTGTCCTGTGCTTGAATTTTACAATTACGTTGAATAGATAATTAAGTGTTTTTTATTTTGCATTTATTAATTAATTCAGCGTATACTTCATCATTTAGTCTGTAAATTGGTGATATCTTTTTTTGTCTATTACGTCATCAGATTGCTTTCCTGATTTTAAAATACGGTGATTTTTACCAATGAGTTCTTCTCTGTAGTATTCAGAAATTTCGCAGAAAAAGTCATTCACAAAAATAATATTTCCATCAGCATCCGTTTCAGATACTATCGCTGTTTTATTAAGTACTTCAATTTGTTGGTTTAAATTAAGCGTTAGTTTGTCTAAATCAATCCTTTGTTGTTTTAATTCGGTGATATCATACCCAATTTTAATTACTTTATAAACCTTACCATTTTCATCAAATACAGGATTGTAACTGGCCTGAAACCAAACTTCTTTGTTGTCTTTTGAATTTCTACAAAATTCTCCAGATTCATTATTACCCTTATTTAAACTTTCCCAAAAACCACCATACTCTAAGTCATAATCAATATGTTTTGGAGTTAAAATTTTATGATGTTACCCAATTAATTCTTCCTTATTGTAACCTAAAATTTTTAAAAACAAATCATTAGTTGATAATATGAATCCATTTGTATCAAACTCAATAACAAAAGCTGCTTTATTAATTGCTTTAATTTGGTTTTGTAACTCTTGTTCTTTACTATCTAATTCAAGCACTAATTTTTCTAATTCAGCTTTGGCTAAAATAGAATATACATAAATAGCAATTGATTCGGTAATATCATCAATAAAACGTAATTCAAGTGGAGTAAACGAACTTAACTTTCCTATCTCTATAAGGATTTAGAAATAAAAATGTACCAAGTTGACTACCTAAAAAAGTCGAAGAAAAAAGTTAGGATTTCATTACCAAAAATACCAACATTTTTTTCACCTCTTAAAATGTCATTAAGGCGTTCTTTACCATTTTGCATCCAACTATTTTCATTATGCTGCTCTGTTAAATGAAGCAAATTTTCATGCATCTCATGAATGGCTTTCCCTACTGAATCTTTTTTTGACATATTTAATTTTTTTTAAAGATATTGGTTATAAATAATCTTTAATGATTAATCATTTAAAAGTGATAAAATATTAAAAAATGGACGCTTATAACCGGCTCCAATGGATATTTTTAAATCTCCCATTTTTATAAATGTAATTCCAATAATATCTATTTTATTAATTCTAACTATATGTGACCTACTAATTCTATAAAAACCTTTTTTAGCTAAAAGATTTTCAACGTTGATCATTGATGAACTTACCGTATATTTATTACTAATTGATTGTAAAATAACGGTATTTTAATTTGATTTTACATAAATCAAATCATCTATATAAATCTTTATAATTTCATTTTGTTGCCTAACAAAAACAGAGTCTCCTACTATTGATATACTTTTTAGGTTCAAAGTATCCTTCATAATTTTATAATACAAATAGTTATTTTAAATATTTCATCAAATCACTTTGTTTAATTGGTTTGGTTAAAAAAGCAAGCATGTTAGTTTTTTGTGCGCGTGAAAGTGTTTGGTCATCACTATTACCAGAAATATAAATAATCTTTATATCATTTTTTTCATTTATTAAAATGGAAGTTTCTATGCCGTCAATATCGCCTTCAATTCTTACATCCATTAAAATATAATCAGGCAATTCTTTTGCTGCTAATAAAATAGCATCTTCACCGTTATCAACATTACCAATAACATCCACACCGCAATTTATAGCATAACTTTCAATTAGATAAGCTAATAGTTGATCGTCTTCTACTATTAATACTTTTTTATTCATTTTTAAATTTTATAATAATAGTTAATCCTGAATTGTTAAAAAAATCAAACGAACCTTTAAGCTGTTTCGTAAAAATATTTATTAATTTAAATCCTAGAGAATTAGATTTTGAAATATCAAAATCTTTGGCAATTCCATTACCACTGTCACTAATTAACAACTCAATTTCATTGCCATTTGATTTAAGTTTAACATCAATACTGCCCGTTAACTTTTCACCAAAGGCGTATTTAAAAGCATTAGTAATTAATTCGTTTACAATTAACGCAATAGGTATTGCTTTTTTATTAGTAACAAAAACTTGATCTAAATCAAAATTGACTTCAATTTTACCACCTTTATTAAAAAACGAACTAAGTGATACTATTAAATCATGTAAATAATCTTTTAAATCTATTTTTGAAAAATTAGAAGATTTGTACAACTTTTCATGAATTAATGACATCGCTGCAATCCTATGTTGAATTTCGGTAAGATGAGATTTCATTGTAGCATCTGTAATTTTAGATCCCTGCAATTCAACTAAACCAGATACTAGAGCTAAATTATTTTTAACACGATGATGAATTTCGCCTAATAAACTTTGCTTCTCTTCAACAGACTCTTTTAATCTTAATTCTTGTTCCATTTTTTCGGTAATATCTACACCAAAACCAATCATAAACAAAAATTCATTATTACTTTTATATATAGGAGAAAATCGTCTTAGCCTATAAACAACTTTACCTTCTGCAGATATTGATTCATCAACAAATTCAACATTTTTATTTTTATTTAAAACATCTAAAAAAAATCCCCTTCGGTTTTGAGCAATTGAAATATCTTTATTAAACTCTTTACAATAATCAAAATCGTCTTTACCAATTAAAAATTCGCGAATAATTGGATTTTGAACAGCTATAGGATTCACAAATAAATATTTGTGATCTTTATTAAATACCGCAATATCTACCGGTATATTATTTAAAATAGATTCATAAAATTCTTTTATTTTATTATTATTTTCTTCAGAAATCACAAAGCTTGTAATATCCTGAATAACACAAATTAAATAAGAGATTCCACTTTCTAAATCTTTTAAAATTGCTCCTTCAACAGTAAAAAACCTTGCATCATTTTTTAAACATATTCTTTCAATTTTAAACCTTTCCCCACTTTCAATTGAATTATTAATTTCGGATTTAATATCTGCTGAATTTTCAAATAGTATTATAAAATCGTCAATAGTCTCAAAATCATTTTGCTGTGATAAATTTAATAAATCAATTAATTGAGTTGATATTTCTAACGTATTGTTTAAAATATTTAGACTAAAATTACCTAATCCAGCAATTCTTTCAGCATTTTCTAGGTTATAAGCCACTTTTTTTAAATTAGCAGACTTATCTTCAATTACTAAATCTTTAGTTTGCACTAACTTATTTAGTTTATTATTTGCTAATACTAACTCGTTTGAACTTTCTATCAAAGACCTTTCTGCAATTGAGAAATTTCTATCATAAGATTTATAGGCATTATCAATTGACAACAAGAATTTAGATAAATTGGCAGGAGTAATCTCCTCCAAAACTTGAAATTCTTTAATTTGTCTATTTAACAGTCTATGAAAATCCATTTGTTTTATGACTCAGAAATAGCAGTAATGGTCATGGTTTGATTATGTAACTGACATGAATTACCATTTTTCAGTTTAGATAATTCTCCATATGAATAAAAACCTGTAAACACAACATCATCCTCAAATTCTGAAGTAACCGCCTCTATCTCATCTTGAGTTAATTGGGTTAAAACTAATTTTCTACCAACGCAACTCACTAGTAATACTAACTTTACTTGTTCGGTAATATCACTTTTTGTAATCTTTGCTGCTGTTTTAGCACCACCTATAACGTTATCAATATTGGTTCTCATTAATCTAATAACAGAACCTTTTGGTATGCTTCCTGCAAAAGTAATACTTCCATTACTTTCATTAACACCTAAAATTGTTCTTACCAATTTCTCTGAATTTAAATTTTCCTGCATTTCAATAGGAAATAAAAGTGCAGAGCCAGGTAAATCGGCCGATAATGGGCCTAAATAATTTTTATACAACTCTAATGCCGAAACACCATCAATTTCGTAAACAACATTCTCGTCGCTTTTAGTTACAGTTCTATCAATTCCAAAACTATCCCATCCGCCATACGAACCTGTGTTAATATTAATTGTGTCGCCGTAAAAACCTAAAGCTGTAACACCGTTTGAAATAAAATTATTATCAGCATCGGCCACAAGTGTTTTATTGAAATTTGCATTATCTGCTGCTAATCCACCAGATATATTTACATTATGGTTAGATAAAATCGAATTAAATCCATCAATTAATTTACTGCCATTAACATTAATCCCATCAGATAGTATATACACATGTTTAAGATCTTTACTCAATAATTGATTTGCTAAATTCTCGCCTGCTGAAAATGAATCACCTGAATTATTAATTAAACAAGCTGCTTTTTTTAAAACCGTATTCTTAAACTTTACGGATGTTAATACCAAAGTGCCTTCCAATATTTCTTTCGACCCAATTTCTCCGGCAGTTGTGCAGCCCATCAAAATTGAATTATGAAAAGATTTTTTAATAGTTAATTGAATTTTATCATCTTCTAAAAAACAATTGTCAGCAAAAATAAAATGACAATCATAATTCGACATTTCACTTTCATCGATTTTATTTATAAATTCTTCTTTACTTTTAAATACTAAATGCTTAATTTTCATAACTATTTATTATTATTGAGGATTTTTGCCGAATAACACTAACACAAATAATGTTGCAAGCAAACACATCCATGCTATTTTATTTAGTTCATATTTATAACCATTTTTAGAATTCATAATTAGTTATTTATTGAGTATTTAACATTCTTATTAAATCTTTCAACCCTAATAATTGGACTAGTTTCATTTATTGCTTTAAAATTCTTTTGTTTACTCTAATTTTTATAACTAAGTACTTTTAATCTGTAAAAACTAATTTCATTAAACGATTTAACAAAATCAATAAAAACATACGGATAATATAATATTCCTACACCCTGAAATTTATCAATATAAATATTATCAGATCCTCTTGAGTATAAATTTTTATTAAAATAATTATAATTAGATAAATTATTAACCGCTACATTATTTACAATTTTCCTATTGCGAGCGCAATTAAATAAAAAAAATACAACCAAAAAATTAAAGAGTAGTTTTATAATATACATAACATCAAAAAGTAAATTATTTTATCTTCAAATTTATTTTATTACTAATTAAATAAATGAATAATGTATTTAATTTCCATAATACGGAAAACTAAACCTAAAGAAAATCTTTTTGAATTATAAAAAATTCCATTTTATGGAATATTATTCAGGCATTACTAAACACATAACCTAAAATTCTTAAATTTAGATACTAATGGAATTAAATTACGTTAAAAATTTAAATAATTTACCAGGCAACTTAAATTATGGTTTATTCATATGTGATACTTCCGGCAAATTATTAAATTGTAATGAAACATTCTTTCATAAATTAGGCTATTCAAATAAAACTGAAATTCTACAAAAACATTCGGGTGAAATATATTTTAAAGATAGTAATGATTCATTTATTTCACATCTTGGTAATACTGATACTATAACATCCAATAATGTACAGTTTTTCAATAAAGAAGGGACCGTTATTACACTAACAATTAATTCATTTAAAAATAAAGATAATAAAGAAAACGATTATTTTGTAAATTATTGTGAAGATACAACGCTGTTTAATGAACAATTAAAAAATAACGATAAATTATTTGATTCCATTGTAGCTTCAAGTAATAACGGGTTACTTCTTTTCGAATTTAATGTGCAGCAAAAAGAATTCGAAATCATATATTCTAATGTTGTTGCTAGAGCCTATTTAAGTGAAAGTATAACCAAAAAATACCTTGCCAAAGTATTTCATTTTATAGAGCTTGAAAAAATAAATGAAATACAAAAGAGTGGACATTTAAGTTTTGATTGGCTATTAAATATTAATAACACTGATATTATTTATTATCTCACTATTAATTTTTCGCTTATTAATAATAACACTCAAGATAAACCTGTCATTTCGGTTAATATCGTTGATAATACAAAACAATATCAAAAATTGAATGAATTAGAAATTCAGTTAAAAGAAAATATATCTCTACTATCTGAAATGAATCATCGTATAAATAATAACCTCAATATTATTGATAGCATTATTGAAATAAATAAAATTAAATTAAACGATGGATATACATTAAACAAACTTTCTGATATACAACTAAAAATAAAAAGTATTGCGTTAGTTTATCAGAAATCAAATTACAGTACAAATATAAATTATATAAACGTTAAAAATTATATAACTGAAATAGCCAATTATTTTAAAAAATCCTTTAATAATGATGGATTTAAAACTATAGAAATTAAAACAAACATACATAGTGAAATTAACTTAAAACCTGTTAAGGCTCAGCAGTTAGGATTACTGATAAGCGAACTCATGTTTAATAGTTATAAATATGGTAATAAAAAATCGGATATAATTATAAAAATAAATATATCGTGCAATAAAAATACATTAATAATGAACTATACTGATTCCGGTAAGGGATTACCAATAAATGTGATGGATTTAAAGTCTGGAAATTTTGGATTTAAATTAATTGAAAGTTTGATAAAGCAATTAAACGGAACCTATAAACTACCAGTATCTAAAAACTTTGAATTTAATTTAGAATTTAAAAAATAAGAATAGAATGAGAAAAAAAATTGTTATTGTTGAAGATAATTACATTATACAAGAATTACACAAGTTATTTATTGGCTTCCTCTATTACCAGTTTTGTGGCATCGCAGGCAGGTAATGAAAAATAAGCAAACTTTCGGTCGATGATTTGTGTATAAGCTTTTTTAAGAGCAACGGCTTCAATAGCTTTATCTATTTTTTCGTTCATGGGCTGCAATAGCTCTTGCTCTTTCTGTTGCAATTTTTGCTGCGCTTCTTGCTTAAACTTTTTTAATTCATTATCAGAATTTTGAAGCTCTTGTATTTTTTCTTGTTTTTGAGTTTCTGTAAAGGTTTTTTCTTTCTCTTGGTAATCTTTTACTTTGGCATCTAATTCCAGCTGTTTAAACTCAAACTCCGATTGTAATTGTTTTTGAAAAGCCTCCAATATTTTAACTTGCACCGGATATTCCTTTAAGTTAACCAATACAGAATCTCTTTGAATGCTAGCAATTTGACACGTTGTTGATTTCGTTTCTTGCTTTTTTTGCGCAATTAAATCATTGATAAAAAATAGATGCAAAAGGTAAAAAACTAAATGAATTAAATTTTTATTTTTCATAACGTTTTGTGTATGACTTAAGGATAGTAAGCTTCAACTATAACATAAGCTTGTTCACTTGTTAAATTAACACTATGTTTGAATACGGTAATTTTATAAACAGCTTGATCCGTGTTAGCCCTTCTAGTTACAATCCATTCTACTGCCTCATGATTAAACCTAAAATCAGTAGAAATCGTATAGAAAGTACCTACAGTAGAAGCATTTACAGTAGATCCACCGACACCATCATCAAGTGTATTATATGAATAAGTACCATCATATCCGTTTTTTGGAGATAGCTGAATAAAGGCAGAAGTGCCTCCAAAAATTCTTAATGTAATAAATTGGTCGTTATATATTGTAGTATTTCCTGTTCTAACATTACTTACTAAAGTTAATCTCTCAACCTTTCTAGCCGTCCCTCCACCCAAGCCAGAGCTATTATTATAAATCAACATGCCACCGGTTTCAGCATTTGTATTTGTGCTACCAGAAATTCTTATAGAACCGGCATTTACTTCTAATTTAGATGCTGGTGAAGTGGTACCAACACCAATATTACTATTAGCTCCATAAAGATAACCTCCTCCGCTACCCAGTTGAATTGAACCAACATCAGAATTTTGCTGTCCATAAATACCTAATCTATTAACAACATCTAAATCTGTAAGATAAGTATCATCGCCTACAGTTATTAGTTGAACCCCAGCATTTGTGCCATTATCTGAGACACGAATGCCGGTACCGGTTGTTGCATTAGGAGTAATATCTAATTTATAATTGGGTGAAGAAGTTCCAATACCAACATTGCCTCCTGACATAATTCTCATTTTTTCGGTATTATCAGTTCTTAACACTAAATCAACGGCGTCTGTTGTTCCTAAAAAATTGGTTGAAGCTATGGTACCTGCATTTCCGGCTGTTTCCCAAGGCTTAGCATTACTAGTAACTAATTTTACCCAGTTAGGAGCTGTCGGAGTTCCACTGTTATAATAATAACCCTCACCATTACCATTAGTTATGGAAGCATTGGTATTGTATATTAATAAACTGGTGGTTGGTGTTGGCACAGTGACGTTATCTGTTGTACTTGATAGAGACACGCGTGGTATTAATAAACCTTTATTAGTAGCTACAATATCTAACATGGCACTATTATCGGGCGCAGCACCTGTAGAGTTAATACCCACATTTTGCGCGGTAGTAGTTTGCAAAACAGCTACAAACGATAAGGCAAAAAGTATACATTTTATTTTCATAGTGCTTGTTTTAGGTGGTTTAGTTATCGGCAATAATTATTTTTTTAGTATTTAAGGTTTGGTTGTTTCTAACAATGGTTACATAGTAAACACCATTGCTTATGGTATTTAAATTTAAGTTAAACTCGTTGTAACCTTGCTGGGTGCCTATTGGTTGGTTAAGCATCACTTGGCCCAAGGTATTGTGTATGATCACATTATCATTACTCTCAATTAATGAGTTAATAAACACACTCACAATTTTAGTACCGTTGTTGGTAATTATACTATTATCTGTTTTGCTATTACAAGGTTGTGCGGCAATAATTTTTAATTTTTTGGTGGTGTTATCAAAATCAGTTTGCCAAAGCTGGTAGTAAGTTATGGCATCTATTTTTGCATCTATTGCATATTGGTAGCAATGTTTTTGTCCGGTAGTGCCGTTCCCGTTTACTGTATTAATAGATGTAAAATTAATCCCGTCAGCAGATTGTGCAATGGTAAAATAATGGTTATTGGTTTCGGTAGCTGTGCACCATTCTAATACCGTTTTATTATTAACACAGTTGGCATCAAAGTTAATTAATTCAATAGGTAAGGGTTTGCTATTATCATTAAGAGTCCATGATCTAAAAAAGTCAGCAGCAGATACACTTACACCTGTAACTGTGTTATTGGCAGTATTAATAGTGCCCGCAGGCAAATATGTAACAAAACCTTCCCAATCATTTGCAATACTACTATATCGCTGAGCACGTAAATTAGCTCCGTAATAGCGTTTGAGCCATTAGTAGCCCATTCAGCATCAATATAAGTAAAATCAAGTGTAACGGCAGGTTTTGCAGTATAGCTATTGGCATCAATAATCCAAAAACGGTCAATGGTTTTATTAGAATTATTAATTATACCAATTGAACTCATGTTAGTTACATCCGAAGGCATGTAGCCTGTGTTATCCCATCCGCTAGCTCTTGTTGTAGCAGCAACCTTGCTTGAAAACATAATATTTCCAGCGCCCGTTCCTGCTGCTGAAGGAGTTAGTGTTAATGGAATTGATTCTAATGTATTAGATAAGTAAGGCACCGTAATAGCTGTTAAAGCAGTTCCTAGATTATATTTTAGGATATTGTACTCAGCCTCCATAATAATTCCATTTGTTGGAGTTCCCACTGTCACAATTGTTTTAATTGGATTTGCTGGAGGAGGATTTAAAACAAAGTAAATTGGAGTGCCACTTGTTCCTCCGTTTAATTTTATCACACCACCATTATTTAATACCAATTGTGCAAATGAAGACATTGAGAGCATTAAAGACACTAAAATGAATATGACATACTTAAAAATTTGCATCTTGATATTGTATATACTTTTAATGGATGTGACCGTAGTAATTATTATTTAAACATTAAATAACTGTTACCATTGTAAATATATTTTATTAAATTTTGAGGAATAAAAATCTATTAATTTTTTTCATTTAATGGAAAAACTATAAACACTCCACTTAGTCAAAAAATATCTATAATCATAAAAGATACAGGCATTGGAATAAAAAAAGAAAAACTAAAGACAATCTTTGAACCATTTCAGCAAGAAGATAACTCCATCACCAGAAAATATGGTGGCACAGGATTAGGCCTTTCTTTATCAAAAAAAATTATTAATTTATTAGGAGGAGTTTTAGATGTAAAAAGCACAAAAAACAATGGTTCTACATTTAAAATTGAAATTGAATTAAAAAATCTAAAACTACAAGAGTAAATAAAAAAGTAATTCCTGAAAAAAAATTACACGATGAATTTGGCTATACACCTCATATATTATTGGTAGAAGATGATGATTTAAATATTTTTTTAATACAAAAATTATCAGTATTATTGGGTATGAAAATCGACATCGCCAAAAACGGTAAAAAAGCTATAGAAATATTAAAAACAAAGACCTTTGATTTGATTTTAATGGATGTGCAAATGCCTTTAATGGATGGTTTAAAAGCAACTAAATACATTAGAGAAAATTTAAAAATACGTACGCCAATAATTGGTTTAACAGCAAATGCAGTTAAAAGTGACCAACAAAAATGTTTAAATGCGGGAATGACTGCATATATTACAAAACCCTTTGACGCTGATTATTTAAAACAAAAAATGATAGATTTAATATTAAATTAATTACTATGATTGTTCTATTTATTGCATAATTCAATATTTTCCATATATTGAAAAAAAATTATCGTAAATGGAGTATTTATATATTAACTTTAAATTTGAATATGGAAATTACATATAAAACTTTTATAGTTGAAGATGATGTGTTTTTTAACGGTGTTTTGTTAAATAATCTAACATCCAATAACAACCTTCAGTGTAGTAGTTATTTTACAGGAAGTCAAGTAATTAAAAAAATCAGCCAAAATCCAGATTTTATAATCTTAGACTATCGCTTAACTGATATGGTTGCTGATAATATTATTGAAAAATATAAATCCTATAATCCTAGTATTAAAATTATTATTATTTCGTCGCAAACAGATATAAAAGTTGCCACTAGTTTAATTAAATTAGGTGCGGATGATTACATTATAAAAGATGAAAATGCCTTAGATTATTTAAATAAAATAATGCAATCGTATATAAAGGAAAAACAATTATTAGAAGAGAATAATCATTTAAAAAATCAATTTCAAAATTTCATTCAACTCGACACTTTTTTAATCGGCAAAAGTCATTCTATATCAAGTATAAAAAAATTAATCATAAAAGCTGCCCAATCAAATTTAAATATTTCGATAACTGGAGAACATGGAACAGGAAAAAGATTTATTGCAAAGGTAATACATGTATCTTCAAAACTCTCTCATTTGCCGCTTCATGAAATAGGAGTTCATGATATAGACAATTTTGAAAGATACATAAGAATAGCAGACAACAAAATTGAAAAGATACCTGAAGAATTAAAAAAATATGAAGCAGGTACATTTTTTATTAACGAAATTTCAGAATTTACTATTGATTTACAATCTAAATTAATAAAATTCATTAAAAGTTTAAAAGCAATTCAACGTCAAAAAGAATATACTAGAGCTAATGCTCATCGTTTTATAATAGGAAGTGTATATGATTTTCGGGATTTACTCAAAAAGAAAAAATTAAATGAAGAACTTTATTTTGAAACTTTAGGATTGAAATTAGAAATCCCTTCATTAAGATCACGAACAGAAGATATTTCATATATTTCGGAGGAGTTTAAAAATGAATTTTGCAGAAGTAATAATATGGAGAGTAAAATCATTTCGAACGATGCGAAGAAAAAATTAATGCGTTATAATTATCCGGGAAATATAAAAGAATTAAAAGCAGTTATAGAATTAGCATGTGTACTATCTGATGAAAATACAATCACAGAAAATGAAATTATTTTCAACTCTAATACTCAACCAACTTACGATTTAAATAATTCAACTTTGAATGATTTTAATAACCGCTTCATCTTTAATTACCTTAAACGAAATGATTTTCAGGTTGTAAAAACGGCAAATGAATTGGGAATTAGCAAAAGTAAAATATATAACATGTTGAAAAATGGAAGTTTTAATAATAATTATTAATTTGGTAGACTATTGTAATAGCAAAGAATAAAATGAATTATAGAATTAAGCCATCACTGCAATATAATGACGACCCCTTAATAATAAAGGTCAATTTTTATGAAAATATAGAATCTGAACTTTTTAAAAAAAAATCATGTTTTATTCATAAAAATGCTCTAAAAACTATTGGTGCTAATTTAGAATATGCAATAAGTAACCATTACAAAAGTAAATACATTCGTATCCGTCATTTCATTTTCAAAATACTTAACTAACGATACCAAAATTTTAATAGGAAAAAATACTTATTGTAGAAGATCATGATTTTAATAGAGTGTTTTTAGCCAATTTATTAAAACAAAGAAACCTACAAGTAGATACCGCAAATAATGGGATACAGGCTTTAAACTTAGTAAAAATATGCACTTACGATCTTATTTTAATGGATTTAAGTATGCCAAAAATGGATGGTTTTGAAGCAATAGATAAAATCAGGAAGTTATTAAATATAAAAACTCCCATATTGGCTATTACAGCGCATACGCAAAAAAAGTATATTTTGACTGCTTGAAGATAGGGATGAATGGATTGATTGATAAAAAAGCGATACAACCCTACTCCATTATTTTCTAAGATAAAATACTAAATTATAAAAAACACTAATTAAATGAAAAATAAGTTTGATAAAATTAATACATCGAGATTAAAAAAAATGGTGCAAGATGATGATTTAGTAGCAGATGCACTTATCCTTTTAGTAAAAAATCTAAAAAAAGACGTAACAAAAGTTAAGAAACATTTAGAAAAAAAAGAATATGATAAAATCACAGAATTGTGCCACAAAATGAAATTATCTACCAACTTAATTTCATTAGATATAATTGAACATGAAATAAATCAATTAGAAAAAAAAGATAATAAATTGGATGAAACTAAATTCATAGAATATACTAAAAAAATAATACAAGAAATTAAGAAAGCGATAACCTAATTTATTACTTTATTACATATCTTTTAATAATTCTGTTGTAATCGTTTTTTCTTTAAAACCTTTTATAATTGGATAATCCAAAGATTTAACTTTATCTCTTTGGTCGAGTGAGGAAGTTACAAAATAAATTCTTGAATTTTTAAATAATTCTTCAGGAAATTTCATTAACTCATCGAGCAATTCAAAACCACTCAATTCAGGCATTCTAATATCAACAAAAATATAATCTGGGAGTTGTATTTTTTTATGTATAAGGTCTTTAAGATACTCTAAAGCCTCAACGCTAGAATTATACATCGTTATTTCAGGTGAATCTTCAACTTGTTTAATTACTTCCATATGAAGAAAATTAAAGATATCATCATCGTCAATTAAGAGATACTTTTTCATATATAGGTCCTTTTTATTTTTTTAATGTCCTGTTTTTTATAACTACTAACTTCACTAATGACTCCTTTTAGGAAACCTGGGTATATAATATATAATTACTGAATGAATTTTGGTATAGTAATCTCAAATGTTGTACCATGATCTACTTTAGATTTAACTGAAATATTACCTTTTAATTTATTAACTATTTCCTTACAAATATATAATCCTAAGCCAGTTCCTACACTTAATTTAGTTCCTCTGTAAAACATATCAAATACTTTATCAATACTACGCTCAGAAATTCCCATTCCATTATCAATAATTTGCATTAAAAACACATCATCTTTAGTTACTAGAGTAAATTTAACAAAAGAATCGACAATATCTTGTCTTTTATATTTAACTCCATTTCCTATCAAATTTCTTAGCAAGGTATTAAGCCTTAATTTATCAGAATAAATGATTGGCGAGCCATCAATATCTATTTGTAATACAACTCCAATACTATCAGTAAATTTAAGATCATCAAAAATTAATTGTACCATTTCTTTAACATCAACAAATTCTAATTCTAATTCAAACCGAGCATTTTTTGAGTATTCCAAAATTTCTTGAATTGTGCCATCTAATCTAATAGTGCTCGTTTTAGCCAAATTTAAATAGTGCGTTATTTTTTCATCTAACAAATTCGTTTTTAAAATTAGTTCTAAAATACCTTTAATTGAAAGCAATGGTGATCTTAAATCATGTGATACACTGTACACAAAATTATCTAACTCCGTATTTATTTTCTTTAATTCTTCATTTTTCTTTAAAACAGATTTTTCAATATTTTTTAAATTAGTAATATCAACACCTGTAATTATAATATATTCTAAAGTATTATCTACCCTATAATAAGGTAATATACTTCTTAAAATAACAAGTTCTTTATCTTCCTCGCCTTCTTTTACATTTCGAGACTCTTCAAATTGTATTAGTTTATTATTTTTAATTGCTTCATTAATAAAAGAAGTCAATTTATTTAATCGTTCTGCTTCAGCAGGATGAAGCGCTGCTAATTCCATAATCGATTTACCCATTGCATTAGCCATTACTGGTTCTCTGTAAATCATTAGCTCGTTTACATAACTAAATACTAATTCAGGACTTATAACAGCAATTTTTGCAGGTGAATGATCTAAAATACTTTCATAAAATGATTTTAAAGAAATTGTTTGTTGAAGAAGATCATCTCGTTCAATTAATGCAACTTCAAGATTTTTTTGCAAAACTTTAACAGATGTAATATCAAGAAATGCGTTAATATATCCGGAAATATCACCTAGCTGGTTGATGGCAGGCGCAATTGAAATTAAAAGTGTTACAATTTTATTATCAGCACGTTTAAAATCTATTTCATATACAGAACGACCAATTTTAGTATAAGATAAAATAATTCCTTGCTCTAATTTTTGTTTCAAGTCGCCTTCCATATCGCCTGAAATAAGTAATAAAGTAGAATCTTCTATTAATGTTAATTCGATGAATTTTTGATTTTTAAATACAATTTCACCTTCAAGATTAGATTCGATTAAACCGATATTAATATTTTCGATAATACCACGGTATTTTTTTTCGCTGGCAATTAATACTTTTTGAGAAATATCGCGTTCAAATGCATTTGAAACAATTCCTGAAATAGTTTTTAATAACTCAAGCTCCAATTTCGACCATTTTTTATTCGTAAAACACTCGTCAAAACCAATATATCCATAGTAAAAGCCATTAACATATAATGGATAAATTATTAATGATTTTATATCCTGCGGCTCTAACACCGCCTTTAAATCATCGGGCAGTAAAGATATATCATCTGAATAAATAAAACCATGTTCAACTAATAGTGGTTTAAACGAAGGAATTATTTCATAAGGTATATTTTGTAACTCATTTATTTGAGGAATTACATTGTTATTACACCACTCATAGGTATTAGAGCAATAGGCAGAATTTTCGGTATTTTCGAACACATACACTCTACTAACATTAAGGTGTTTTCCTATTTGATTTAGAACAAAATTAATTCTTGAATCAAAATCGGTTAAACTATTTAACCCTAAAGAAACTTCGGATAATAATTCTTGTTGTTTTAAATTTTGTTGGAGCTGTAATTTATTTAACCGTTCTTCGGTAATATCAATAGAGCTACCTATCAGTCGTAATAATTTACCTTGCTCATCGCGTTCTGCAATGGTATGATCTCGTACTATCCTAACCTCGCCGGTATCATTTTTAATAATGCGATATTCATATTCTATAATTTCTTTACCGGAGTTTATTAATTCATCCTTTTTTGAATTTACAATATCCCAATCCTCAGGATGTACCGATTTTTCCCAAAATCCTTCAAGATTTTCATCTGTAATTTTTTTACCATATTGCTTCAAAAAAACATCATTAAAAATCACTTTATTGGTTTTTATATCTAATTCCCAAATCCCAATATTTGATTTAGTTGTAATTAATTCGAATCGTGAATTAATTCTTTGTAGTTGTTTTTTAGATTGTATCTCCTCGGTGATGTCTTTTTGTAGCGAAATAAAATTTATATGATTTCCGTTAGAGTCAAATACAGGTGTTATTTCTAATTGATTATAATATGTTTTTCCTGATTTAGAATGATTAATTAAAGTTAACTCTACATTTTCTTTTTTACTCAATGCATTTGACAATAACTTTAATGCAGCAGGATCTGTTTTTGAACCATGCAAAAAATCTTTTGGTTTTTTGCCTTTTACCTCATCTAATGCATATCCAGAAATAGCTGAAAAAGCATCATTTACCCATTCAATTCTTCCTGTATTATCAGTAATAATAACTCCATTTTTTGTTTTAGTGGCAATGAGCGATAACTTTTTTAATTCAACTTCCGATTCAGAAATTTTAATAATTTGCTCCTTGATTTTGTCATTTTTTTCTCTATTAGCAAACAAAGATTGCACTTGATGTGACAAAATACTGAAAATGGTTTCATGCTTACTTTGTAATTGGTCGTAAATTGGAGCCTTTTCGATGGAGATGAGACCTAAAATACAGCATGAATACCCTAATTCCTTTTCAGAAAAATGAAAAAACAATCCACTTGAAAAATTCTTAAACGTTTTATAGTTTATAAAAACATCTGCAGAAAGTATGGTTGCTTTTCCTAATGGTTTGTTATTACAAAGTAATTCTAAATCCTCAATATAGTTTGGTTTATTAAAATCATCTATCGATAAACCCTCCTCAAGTAATAGCGAATGTGTGGCATCTTCATGATCTTTAAAATAAACCAAAGACGATTCTATCTCTAAAATATCAATAACCGATTCTGTTATTAATCTTACTAAATTTTGTTTAGAAGACTCCTTTAGCGCTTGAGTATTAAATTTTTGTAATCTTTTGTAAAGCAGCAACTCACTATCTAACTTATCTTGAGTATTGATGAGTTGCTGCTCAATATTAGAAAATTGAGTTACACGTAACTGTAAATCATGATAATCTTGTAAGAGTTTTTCGTAATCTTTTTGATTATTCATATTTACCAAGTTGCAGAATGTTAATGGACTTTTTTTATTTTATCTACTACTTCTGTTACGTATTTTTTTAACATAAAATTAAAATATTATCGATAGATAACACAAAGTGCCGTTGTGTAATTATGATACTCGTTTTTCCCACCTAATCTTGCAAATTCACCAAAACCATACATACCTAACCATGGTGGGCAATTGCCATCCACATAAAAAGGATTTTGCATTTTACTAACCAATTCTTCTTTTATAATTCTATCAAATAAAAATCTTCCTCTAGCTAAACAATCGGCATGAAAAACAGCTACAGGAGTTTTTCCATTTGCACGTTCATTCATAACTTTAACCATACGATCCATTTCGCTAAAAATTAACTCTTCGTCTCGTTTAGTTAACCATAATTCTGTTCCAATAGGGCATTGAGTTGCATAATACATATTATTACCATCATGCTTTGTTACTACTCTCAAAATATGATTATTACCGTATTCTTTTGCTAACTCTGGCGATAACTTTTCGCCTAAAGCACCAACAGGAATGGAATCACCACAAGTGGCAGTTTCAGGTAAACCAAGACGTTTGGTATATTCTTTCCAAGCTGGCTGCCCGTTAAACTCTTCAATAATATGTCCGTTTGATTTTGTAACCACTAACGGTTCTCCTACTGCTACAAATCCATGTGTTGCTTGTGTATCTATCGTTAAAGTTGGATCAGAAAATCCTACAGCATATGCACCGTGTTCAAAAACTTTATCATCAACCGCTTGAAAACTGATGAAGCCTTTCATATTGTCTGATGATGTTGCACCAAAAATAGTAACCTCCGGACCAAAAACTGACTCAAATGCTTTGATACATAAATCATCAGCGATATCAATACCAGATGCTAAAAAATAAATCATATTAATGTCGGGCGATTGCAGCTTTAACGACTGAGCTATTTCTAATGTTTTTTCATAAGAATTATGACCAAAAATTTCATCAACATGAGCTACTGCAAACTCTTTTCCTTTAACAGCCATTAATGCAATGTCTTTCATTGATTCGCTTACTCCTTCTCTTCCAACCACACCACAACAAGATGCTGCTACGATTTTAGCCTTAGGAGCCATTTCTTTTGCTTGTTGAATCAATTCTTGAAAATTGTGCCCTATTGAAGCGTGAAGGATAATTAAATCGCAATCAGCATATGAATCGCCTAACGCGATTTCCATACATTCTGTAACACCACGCTTGGTATTAATAACTCTAGCACTTGCCGAATGAAAACTTAACATAATGGATTAGATATAATTTTATACTTATAAATTTAGTAATTATAAGTAATAGAATCAAGTTACGAAAGAGATTTATTTATATGGTAAAAAGTCCAACTATTGAACTCTTATTTCAGATAAGTGGTATTGATGTCTACAATTTTTATTTCAACCCGCATGTTTATTTCCCGCTCTTTTCTATTTTTAGGATGTTTAATAATTGGTTTGCGCCCCGCATAACCTTTTACGGTTAACCTTTCGCTTGCTATTCCTTTTTGGACAAGATAGTTAAATACTACTTCTGCCCTTTTTTTGGATAATTTACTTGCGGAGCCTTTAAACTGATACTCCATTGGAATGGCATTTACTGTATTAT